>OBJA01000209.1_pt1 | contig 57265 bp, 51 predicted proteins | sample 1519751 | NCBI WGS metagenome assembly OBJA01 (sample SAMEA3881238, study PRJEB22517) | soil metagenome | biome: lake sediment; feature: soda lake sediment; material: sediment, water from around vicinity | place: India | collected 2013-12-23 | depth 3 m
TCATTCAGGAAAGAGAGAAAAATCAAAACTGTTGCATTTACTAATTGAATTTTTCAACGCAATAGAACAAGGCATTACAAAATAACCAAATTAACCACCACTGAGAATTCACCTTCTTTTTCAATCTGCATCACATACACTCCGGGCACAAAATGACGTACCTCTATAGTTTGGATACCACTGGCATATTCTTGTTCAAACAAGAGAGCTCCTGTTTGTGTATATATTGACACACGTGTTTCATCTGCAGGAATATCTACACTAAAAATACCATGAGACGGATTTGGATATACGCGTATATTTTGTTCTTGTAGATGCGAGATAGATAATACCGAAACCTGATAACACTGGCTTATTCGCTCACATTGTTCTTTTTGAATACGTACTGCATACTGTCCGTTTTGCAAAGCGGTAAATTCAGCATTAGTCTCCCCTGCTATTTCAGTAAAACTAGAATTACAATCTAACCACTGATATACGGCATCTGTTTCTTGTGCAGTTAGAACATGTGCTTGCACATCAAGGTCTATATCTATTTCAAACATCGTAAGTTCTATAACAAACACACTGTCGCAGCCCTGTGCAGTTTGTAAACTATCATAATAAATTCCTTGCTCCGTAAAATTGTAACCTCTCCATTCAAATGAAGCCCCAAAACAAAAACGAGCTTGTTCTTCAAATACATACTCATCATTCACCTGCAAATACAATACATACACACTATCGCAATCATGAAGTGTAGTTAGACTATCATAATACACTCCCGACTGGGTATATTCTTGTCCTCTCCACATATATGGATTTGAAATACAGGTAGTATCAAATAATTCAATACTATATGCCGGCAGAACAGAGATATGGGTAAACACAATACTGTCACACATATGCTGCGATTGTAGTATGCTTATCTGTGTTGTGTCAACAGAAACATGTTCAAGAACTGTTTCGTCGGGGAACACAAATGAGCTTCCGTAACAAACATGTACTGTAACATGCTCTTCAAATATTGGATACACGAACACAGTTGTGTTAATAATACTATCACAATTATTCACCGAATAAAAATGACTGCTGTATGTTTCGGTATCGGTAATATTTTCTTGCACTTGTCCATCAGGGAACTGATAATGACTTCCGAAACATACATGCACCGTATCAAATATTTTATGGCTGTTATTAATGGTAAGAGCTATAGAAATTATACTATCACAGCCCATAGTGTTCGGAATTGTGTCGGTATAATTTCCGGAAATATGCCAGGTATACAATCCACTTGGCGACGTGTAGGAATCGCAAGCAATCTCATCAATGTTCGCATACGTATTTCCTATAATAGTAAAAGCTTTAGAAACGGCACTATCAACTAAGGTAACAGTATCTGTAATTGTAAGAATAACCTCATAATTACCCGGTTCATAATACACAAAACTCGGATGCTGCTCGGCACTATACATTCCACTTTCACATTCCCATAAAAACACATCTCCGTCTATACTCTCATTCATAAACGTAACAACTGTAGAGTCACAAGCAACGTCTTTTGAGTATGAGAACGTAGCAATTGGATATGATAATTTCTCAATTGTATCTTGTGTTGGAACACTCCATTGATTATTGGCATCTTTAAATTGAAAATGAACCGTATATGTTCCTTTCTGAATATGAAGAAGATTTATATCTGTAGCTAGAGAAAAATCCTGTTCAGGGTCAGATATTTCTACATATGTTGGCGTTTCATATACATCATATATCCAAAACCGATAACCTACAATTCTATTCTCACCAACGGGAATAAGATCCTCTGCCCTTTTATAGAAAAACCGCGTAATAACCATACTCCACACTCCATCACTATCCTGCATACGAATGTTAATGGTATGCAAGCCATTAGGCAAATCATTGGTTGATGCTAGCGTGTTCAGATTATAGCTTGTTTGATTATTTGCAGAAGCTGTAACTCGATTTTCATAATCATCATTAAACCAATATTCATAGGCAGCTATTTCGGGTAATAGAGTTGATTGATCTAATACCTTATAAAAGAATTGCGTAAGAACGGTACTCCATACCCCATCACTATCTTGTACACGAATATTAATCGTATGTAAGCCATTGGGCAATTCATTGGTTGATGCTAGTGTATTCAAATTATAGCTCGTTTGGTTGTTTGCTACTGCCGTAACACGATTCTCGTAATCATCATTAAACCAATATTCATACGCTGCTATTTCAGGTAATAGAGTTGATTGATTTAGCACCTTATAAAAGAACTGCGAAAGAACCGTGCTCCACACGCCATCACTATCTTGTACACGAATATTAATCGTATGCAAACCATGAGGTAAATCATTTGTTGATGCAAGCGTATTCAGATTATAGCTCGTTTCGTTATTAGCTGCTGCTGTAACACGATTCTCGTAATCATCATTAAACCAATATTCATACGCTGCTATTTCGGGTAATAGAGTTGATTGATTTAGCACCTTATAAAAAAATTGCGTAAGAACCGTGCTCCATACCCCATTATCATCTACAAAACGAATATTAAACACATGTAAACCATGTGAAAGTCCGTCAGTTTTAAAAGAAGCTTGTAAAGAAAAATCAGAAGTTGGCGTTATTTCAATTTCCTCTCGAGCTTCATACGCATCGTTAAACCAATATTCATAGCCAACAATTTCTGTTTGAGCTACTGAAAATAAACTCATACAGAGAACAATAATAAAAGAAATATACTTTCTACATTTTTCCATGAAATACAATCAACCGGTTATTTATTTTGTGCATGCACATCAATTTCAACAGAAACTTCACCTGCGGTATTTGTTGTTGAACTAATTACTTTACGTGAAATATGAGGATTTGAAGGAACCCCTTTATCTTTAAACGGGAATAATCCACCATATATGCCTACCTGCGTTCCATCTTGTCCGAGATAGGTTTCCGGATCTTGTAGATTATAATCATGACTAAAATTAAATGCCCCTCCGGTTTGATTTATAAAAATATCTGTACGTGTTATTCCCAAATAATTATCTATAAACATTGGCGAGGTACACAAATAAAAGGATGTAGTTAATGGACGAACAAAAATATTATTAATATACGAATTACCTGTTGATGTACCTGTTCCACCTACGGGACCACAAGAATTTGAAACAAAAATATTATTATTAAAAAAATTATAACTACATGTCAGTATTTCATAATTACTCTGAGAACAACTCCCCGTGTATAAAAATAAATTATTAGAAAAATTATTAGAAACACTCCCTAACAAACGCCCTGCAAATATTGAATTAGAAAATAATGAATTTTCCACATAATGAAAATTTGAAATCGCAGCTCCATTAATGATACATTCAAGTACTGAAATTTGTCTGCTCGCATAGTCTTCACTCCCGGCTTGAAAATTCAATACCCCATCAATAAATACCCTTCTAAGCGTAATAAAATCAGCCCCACTTTCAGCATGTTTCACAAAATTCCCTTGTATACGAATCCCCTCAATATAAAGATGAGAAGCATTATTTCCGTAGGTAATATTAGCCGCAATATGAGTTGGAAAGGTTGTTGCGTGCGTTGTATCCGGATTATACCCGGCTCCTATAATACGTAAGCGTTTATCTATAAGTGCCGGCGGATTAAAAGAACCTCCTGACAAATAAATCGTATCTCCGTCTTGTGCCGCATTATACGCATCAACAAAAGGATCTACCGTTTGAAAAACTTGTACGCTATCAGCTCCATGCAATACAACCGTACGCTGAGCATACAGACTCTGTGCAATTAAGATACTTGCAAAAAGGGTAAGACATGCGTGTAAAAATTTTTTTTTCATCTTTATCTGTTTTTATTATTTATTCTGTTGGTATCATTATTTTGCTTGTGCACCTACCTCTATTTGAACCTCTAAATCTCCATCTTCATTTGTTCCGGGAGCAATATTTTTGCTTCGTATGTGCGGATTTGAAGGCACAGCCCCATCTTTTAATGGAAACAACCCACCATACACCCCTATTTCATTGCCGGTTGTTCCAACAAAATTATCAGGATCAACAAGATGATAGTTTTTATTTATATAATCAATCAACACATTACCAATAAGCGTATTGATATAATTATTACTCCATGTGTTTAAAGTGTTAGTAGTTGGATCAACTCTAAAACAATTATTGTTAAAGGTATTATTTATAACAGAAGTGGAAATTGGAGAAGCTGTGGAAGTCCACGTATTATATATAATATTATTTTCAAATAATGATTCTGAAACCGTAAATAAAACTTCCGAAGAACCGGCATAACCAATAATAATATTATTTGCTATCCAGGCATTTCGAGAAACATTTCGTATAGTTCTTGATGTATTTGAATGAAATATATTATTTCTGATAATAATATTTTGTGCATTTTCAGCAGAAATGTATCCATCAATAATACTTCTACTTATTATAGTTCCATCTGAATATGGTCCGGTTGTGCCGGGAATAGAAATATACCCGGTAATATGGCACTTTTCTATATATATGTTATCTATTTTTTGATTTGCTTGAAACACAATATTTCCTTCTATTCGCACCCCTTCAATTCTTGAGTTTTGTGAACCGGCATTAAACGTAACCGAAGCAATACGAGAAATTCCCGTTACTTGTGTAGAATCAGCATATACCCCTGTTCCATAAATTACTATTTGTTTATCAAAACTAGAAGGTGTAGAAAATAAAATACCTGATAAGTATATGGTATCTCCATCTACCGCAGCTTCATAGGCATCAATAAATGGTGTTGTGCCACCAAAAATTTGGGTACTACCATTGCTTTGTAAAACAACTTTTTGTTGGCTAAAACCAAACAAACTTAACGTAAGTAACAGTAAGGATAAGGGTATATGTTTTTTCATGTCATTATAATTCAATGATTTACTCCTATCCAAAAATAGAAAAAAAGAATTAAACTAAAAAAATAAAGACATATTTTTTAAAAGAATTTACCGTCGATAAATCAAAAATTGTTCGCTACCGGCAGTTACGATATATGTTCCGAATGTAAGAGATGAAATATCAATTTCATAGATAGAATCGGTTATTTTTACAATTATGGTGTTCGCTGTAACATCACTACCGGTAATAGTAGTAATTCGTATGTCGGATTCCATAATATCATGTGCATGTAATACTACTTTAGAATTTACTATTCTACAATATGTTTTAACTCGTTGGCTAAAGTCTGTGTCGGTAGAAATTGCCTGAATTGCCGAAAATGATGATGTTCCGTCGTAATCAATTTGTTGTAAGCGGTAATATGAAATACCTGCCAGTGGCGTCTCATCTATTTCTGAATAGTATAGGTGCTGACTAGAATTTCCGGCTCCCGGAATTATCGAAATGGTATGCCACAGAATACCATCTTGAGAACGTTGAATTTGAAAGAGATGATTATTTACTTCAGAACCTGTTACCCAATCTAATTTAACATAGGTTCCTTTAAACTCGGCTTTCCAATACAAGAGTTCTATTGGTAATAGGGTAAAGTCAAAAGATGCTAAGTCATTTATTTCGTAACCATTCCACCAGGTATTAATGGTATGCCAATCTCCAAATCCTTGCGGGTTATTGCTATCGGTTGACCAATTATGACCGTAATCAACCGTATTTCCTGATAACATAGTAATAACCTGCCAAGCTGGAATAGTTCCATGAGTTATTGGAGAGTCATCCCAATACAAAACTAAGGCCTCCGGACCATTAGGAGCAATACGAGTTACCTTATATCCATTTACGTGCAATTCAGCATCATATACCGGTAAATGCGTTACTCCGGTAGAAAACCGCGACGAAACAATTACCGAAACGGTTGTTTCAACAATATCACCTAAACCATCTCTTCCATCCCAAATTATATAATCTCCCCCAGCTTCAACATGTTGAACAAGTGCAATATCTCTCCCCCCACCTTGAAATCCGGGAACGCCGTCAATATCCAGGTAAATTTCAAGTGTACCTGATTTGGTCATATTTACATAAAAGGTTACATCATCATTAACTGTTGGTGTACCTATTATTTGAAGATTCTCAACCATGGTTGGGATTTCTGCTACCGGAAATACAAGTGGGTCTGGTGGATTTAAAAATATCTTATATTTTGGATATACGGTATTAGCATTTGGAACTGACTGTCGGTCAGTATATAAATTACCGGTATTTCGTGAACCCGTATTATTACATGCAATAACAAAGCTATAGGGTTGCATTCCATTTATATCTACTTCTGTTATATACATATCATCACTATACACGTAAAACACCGCATATGAACTGTTAGAAAAACTATTAGTGTTTAAGTCCCATGCATACGCCCACACTCTCCCATCAATTGGGTTTCCATCAGCAGCATCACTTACCGTAATATCAAAATATCTGAATAAATTTCTTTGAGTGGAATTTGTGCCTTCACGCTGAAATTCAATATAAAAATCACCGGTTGAAGCAGCGGTATGGACAAACGGGGTATATCCTCCGGCTCCACCAACTAAGGTGTTTGGTCCAATATCAGCTTCTTCAAATGTATTAATATATCCGGTAGCAGAAGAATTTGGAATATATTGTGGTCCATATACGATTGTACCTGCTGCATTTTTTATTTGGAACCACACATCACCACCGGTTGATAATCTATTAAATCCTAAGTTTATAACCTCTCCTACATGAGCAATATGAATAAACAGTCGGTCAATAGTATCAGTATCAACCATTGCAAAATAGCGTTGTCCACCAAAAGATTCATTGAATTGCAGATATGTTTGTCCGGTATTGTTCGGCATTAATTGTCGTGTGCCTTCTGCAAAAACTACAGAAAAACAAAGAATTAATAACCATATGAGCAATCCCCTTTTCATAATAATAAGTATATATAAAAACCTTCTTATAATTATGTACGAGTATGTTACATAAAAAGATATATTTTTTTATGTGATTTTGAATAGCGTAAGGCGATACTATTCAACAAGATAGGGAAATACTTAAAAATTATTTATGACGTGCTTGCAGAACAGCTATAACCTCATTAAAGCTATATTCTTTTTCGGCAAGTAATACTAAATAATGATAGAGTAAATCAGCTGCTTCTCCTAAAAAGAGTTCTTTATTGGAATCTTTGGCTTCAATTAGCAACTCAACAGCTTCTTCTCCAACTTTTTGAGCAATTTTATTAATACCTTTAGAAAACAAGTGATTAGTATATGAGCCCTCTACAGGATTCTTTTTTCTATTAACAATTAGATTTTCCAAAAACGTAAGAAACTCTTGAGTATGAGGCATATTTTTCTCAGAAAAACAAGTGTCTGACCCTGTATGGCATGTTGGTCCGTGAGGACGAGCTTTTATTAAAATAGTATCAGCATCGCAATCAACAAACATATCGCTTACAGAAAGAAAATTACCAGATGTTTCACCTTTTGTCCACAAAGTATTTCGTGAACGGCTATAGAATGTTACTTTTTTTTCGGCACAGGTTTTCTCGTATGCCTCTTTATTCATATATCCAAGCATAAGAACAATATTCGTATCTGCATCTTGAATAATTGCCGGAATCAGACCATCCGGGGATTTTGAAAACTGTATTTCCATAGTATTATCGAATAGGTATATTTTGTGAACGTAAATATTTTTTTAAGTCGGGAATTGCAATTTCTTTAAAATGAAAGATACTTGCAGCAAGAGCGGCATCAGCTTTTCCATCAATAAAAACATCTTTAAAATGCTCCATATTTCCGGCTCCACCTGAAGCAATAATTGGAATATCCACCATTTCTGAAATAGTGCGTGTTATATCAAGTGCAAACCCATTTTTAGTACCATCATGATTCATTGAAGTTAATAGAATTTCGCCTGCACCTCTCTCATAAATTTCTAACACCCAATCGAGTGTTTTTATATCTGTTGGTTTTTTACCACCATGCGTGTGAACCATCCAAACATCATCGTATAATTTAGTGTCAATAGCAACCACAATACACTGTGAACCAAACTCTTTCGCTAAATCTGTTACTAATTTAGGATTATACACCGCAGCAGAATTTACCGTTATTTTATCGGCACCCGCTTCAAGCAAAACACCCACATCTGCAACAGAGGTTATTCCCCCACCCACCGTAAACGGAATATTTAAATGAAGAGCTATTCTTTTAACTAATGACGCGAGTGTTTCTCTTCGCTCAAGTGTAGCTGTAATATCAAGGAATGTTAACTCATCAGCACCTTCTTGAGCATATAGAGCTCCTAATTCTATGGGGTCTCCGGCATCTCGTAACCCAAGAAAGTTAACACCTTTAACTGTTCTTCCATCTTTTATATCTAAACAAGGAATAATTCGTTTAGCCAACATATCGAGAATATTTTCTTTTTCTAAAATAGATAACTAGTAATCCTGCGAAACTAATAATAATAATTGGTACTGCAATATTTAACAATTGCCAATTTCGTTGCTCTTTAAGCACACGTGTTCTATTAAGCATACGTATTTTCATTTCGCGTGAGCGTAAGGGAATTAAATCTGAATCTCCACACAAATAATTTACGGAATTTAATAAAAACTCTTTATTTCCGGTATATACTCGTCTGTCAATTGCATAGTATTTATATACATGTAAAGCTTGAGGAACGGTATCTTTACCACGAACTTCTATTTCGTTTTTAATAATATCACCATCAGCAACAAAAATCATTGCGGCATGTTCTGTTGCGTGTTTTACCTCAAATCCCTGAGGCAATTCTTCGGCAGGAATTGGAATAGACCGTCTACGATAAAAAGATTCTAGCTTACCTTCTACTAATGCCGCTACCGGAACAAAATATTGATTAAAATAATTGGCACTAATTCTATCGAGTATAGAAAATCCAACAGAAACGGGTGTTTGAAGAACTCGAGCATATGCTGATGAACGAAGCAAAATCTGTTTTGAAAGGTTTCCTCCTCCTTCTACCGTATCAATAGTGCTTGCATATTCAGCTTTAACAATATTTAAATTTTGCGAAATAATATGATCCGGATTTCCTTGTAATAATGGCAAATAAAACCATGGCACCGGTTGAAAATTAGGTTGACTTCCCGGAGGAGCCATATTTAAAGGAATACGAGCACATTGATTATCGAGTAAAATTGTAGGATTAATCCTCACTCCTAAATGAAACAATAAATCAGAAATCTCCAAATTTTTTGGTTCTGCCATTGTATTAGACGCGTAACGTAGAGCGTCTGCATCAACATGTACCATATCAATAAAACCCAGTAAAGCTCCATTACGCATCAAATATTGATCTAAAATAAATTTATCGGCATCCGTAAATGCTTGTTTGGGTTTGGTAAGAATTACGACATCATATTTATCAATAGAGTCAAGCAAATCACGCATATTTATTCGATCAACATTATACATTTCCATTAAAGAAACAGTTGCATCAAATACTCTATTAAACGGAAGTTGCCCTTTATCACGAATAAATGCAATATTTTTTTGATGTTGCATAGTAAGCTGTTTCATTGCTTTAATACACATATATTCCAGCTTTCCAAGTGCCTCATATACTTGTTCTTCTGTTGATGAACCAATAACATTTTCAAATAAATTCACCGGCACGTATCGTTCAGAAGTTGAAACAATAAAACCCGGCATAATTGGACGTTGCACAAACTTTCCGGTATGATCTTGTTCCTGAATAGTAAAGGGTTTTAAACCATACCGCGTTAAACGCTGAAATGCCTCCCTGTTTGCTTTAGGGTCTGAACCAATATTTAGAGGGTCTATAAAAAGAATTTGAATGTTACTTCCGCCTAAGCGTTTTATCTCTTGTAAAAAGTCTGATACCTCTCTACGCATTTTGGTAAAGGTAATAGGTAAATCTCCATGTAAATACACCGAAAAACGAATGGTATCTTCAAGGTTTTTAATAAACTCTCGGGTATTATCTGATAAGGTATATCGTTTATCTTCTGTTAAATCAAAACGAGAATATATTGAATTACCAATCCAATTGAGTGCAAATATAATACAACAGGCAATTACAATTTTTTTAATTATTTCTTTTCTCTGCATACCTTATTTTCTTTTTTTCGCAAGCGACAAAACCGTAACATATAAGAATAAGCCAATAATACTTATAAAATATACAATATCTCGGGTGTCTATAACACCGCGACTAATAGATTCGTAGTGCTGACGAATACCTAATGACATAATGCTGCTTTTTGAAATACCATCGGGAAAGATTTCCGCTATAAAATCAAATCCAATATAAAACACAAAACAAACTGCTACTGATACGATAAATGCAACAATTTGATTATCTGTAATAGATGATATACATGTTCCTATTGCAACATATACGCCTGCCAACAAAAACAGCCCAATATACGCTCCTATTGTTGCTGCTATGTCGATGTTGCCTACCGGACTACCTAAAGCATATACGGTAATAAAATAAAGCACTGTTGGAATAAGTGATATTGCAACCAATACCATTCCCGCCAAAAATTTTGACACCACAATTGCCGTGTCTGTTATAGGAAACGTTAACAGTAATTCAATGGTACCGGTTTTACTTTCATCTGCAAAAAACCGCATAGAAACTGCAGAGGTAAGAAAAAGAAATACCCAAGGTGCAAGAATAAATAATCCATCTAAACCGGCATGACCGGATTGTAAAATATTCATTTCGGTTTCAAACACCCATAAAAAAAGTCCATTAGCCAAAAGGAATATCACAATTACAATATATCCGATAAGCGAACTAAAAAAACTTGAAATTTCTTTTTGTAAGAGATGTAACATTTTTTTTATTTGTTTTTTGCAAAGGTAATTAAAAGCTTTATTGTAATATATCGAAAAAACTATTAATTTAGCTAAAAAATTCCCACAGATGAAAGTTCTCATAGTTGAAGATGATATTGTTTCTCGTGAACTCTTTCGTGTAGTTATACAGAAAGAGGGATATGACTGTCGTTTTGCAGAAGACGGTATTCAAGGTCTTGAGCTATTTAATGAGTTCTTACCCGATGTGGTTATATCTGACATACGAATGCCTCGTTTTGACGGCATTTCTCTTCTAAAACGCATTCGCCAGGTAGAACGAAATGTAATTATTATAATGGTTACGGCTCACGGTAATGAGCAAATTGCTTTACAAGCTCTCCAAGAAGGAGCTAACAACTACATTAAAAAACCGGTTAATCTTGAAGAACTCCGGCTGCAATTATCACGATATAAAGCAGTACTCGACAATAAATTACGGAAACATGATGTTTCTACCTTAGTTCAAAATCAAGAATTACGAATCACAATAGATTCAGATATTGAATATGTTCCTGTTTTATCTGAATTTTTAATTTCTAAAGTAAAACATGTGTTTTCTCCCAGTGAGTTAATTAGTTTAGAGCTTGGGGTTTCAGAACTCATTCTTAACGCAATAGAGCATGGTAATTATGGTATTACTGCAGAAGATAAAAAAACTGCCTTGCAATCAAATTCTTTGTTAGAATTATATAACGAGAGAAAATCTCAAGCTGAGTTTGCTAAGAAAAAGGTGCATATTACCTTTCTTAAAAATAATCAATTCTGCGAATGGATTGTGCAAGATGAGGGTACCGGCTTCGATTGGAAGTATCTCCCCCATCCTAATACACAACAATTAACCTCTGAACTGCAGGGACGAGGAGTGTATATCTCAAAATTGCAGTTTGATGATGTTCAATATCTAGGTAACGGCAATGTTGTTTCAGCAAAAAAATATCTTACATAAGCAGTTTCTCGGTATTTTTTTGATAGCTTTGCCTTAGATGTTTTTATAATTCATTAATTTTTTTACATGATAGAAATAATTCCTGCCATTGATATTATTGAAGGTAAATGCGTACGATTATCTCAAGGAGATTATGCTCAAAAAACAATTTATAACGAAAATCCTTTAGAAGTTGCAAAAGAGTTTGAAGATGCCGGTATTACTCGTCTCCACTTAGTTGACCTTGACGGTGCTAAAAGTCACCGAATTATAAATCATACCGTTTTAGAACGCATAGCTACACATACTAATCTTATTATTGATTTTGGCGGCGGTTTAAAACGCGATGAAGATGTGAAAACTGCCTTTGATTGTGGTGCTTCAATGATTACCGGAGGTAGTATTGCGGTAAAAAATCCTGAAATATTCTATAACTGGATTCAAACCTATGGCAGCGATAAAATTATTTTAGGTGCAGATGTTCACGGACAGAATATTGCGGTAAGCGGATGGCTGGAATCAACGGAAATTTCTTTATGGGATTTCCTGAAAGATTATACACAAAAAGGCATTAGAAAGGTAATTTGCACCGATATCAGTAAAGATGGAATGTTACAAGGTCCAAATGTAGATTTATACACGTCTATCTCCTCTCAACACCCTGAAGTATACTGCATTGCTAGCGGTGGAGTTGCCTGCATGGACGATATTATTACCCTTAACAATGCCGGTATTGACGCCGTTATAACCGGAAAAGCATTGTATGAGGGAAAAATCTCTCTTTCAGATATTCAAAACTTTATAAGATCATAACACACATGAAATTTCGGATTGTACTATTTCTTTCATCAATGTTTCTGATATATGCTTGTGATGATATATTATCTGACACACAAACACGAACAATTGATGGCACTTGGTACTGCCAAGAAGAACACGAACATGACGGTAATAGAAATTACTATGTCGACATTTCATACAAAGCCGGAGACAGCTCTACAATACATATCTATAACTTTTTGAATCTTGATCCCCGCCCACAAGCTACGCTCCACATATACGCAACGGTTTCCGGCAATTCTATTACAATTCCACGACAGAAAATTGAAGACCATACCGTGCAAGGAAGCGGCAGAATTGTAAATAACTCTACAATAAATCTCTCTTTTACCGATGATTTATATGGCGGTATTCCTTGGCAGGTAACTACCCGCATGACAAAATATTGATTTTTTGATGAAATTTAGGGTACCCACAAGGGGGTATCCCTACAAAATAACAATACCCCTTATACCTTTATACCTTTACACCCTTATTCCTTTATACCAAATGTATAAATTTGGCAGGGTACCCACAAGGGGGTACCCCTACCAACATATTATTTATGTGCAATAATAATATCTTCTTCTACACTGGTTGAATTACCTTCTTTATCAACTACTGTTAAATGAAAATGATATTCTCCGGGTTTAACTTGTGCCGGAATATCTATATGGAAATGTAAATCAAAATTTTTCAGACCACTTACGGTTTCAGTAAACATATGATTATAATTCCACTCTATTTCCAATAGAGATGCTTTTTGTTCACCTTCATAATGAATTTGAATAGTAATTCGTTCAATTCTACCTTCGGCTACAATTGAAGCTTCTATATGTAATTCCTCTCCAATATACCCAATCTTATTGTTTTCAAGACCGATTTCAAGATTTGAGATTACCGGTGGCGGAACTGTTTTATCTTTATTACATGCAGTTACAAACAGTAAACTGCTTACTATTAATACAAAAATTTTTGTTTTCATAATTTTACTTTTTTTTAATTAAACATATTTAGTGCGGGAGTTCCTTATATAAAGGAATTGTTATTACTACTTGCACATTCCTTCCCGCTTCGGGAATATGCAATAATCGATAAAATCCGGTGTGATTATAATATACAGTATTAAACAGATTTTGAGCAGATACAGAAACTAAGACTTCTTGCTTCTGTATGGCAAGCTTTGAACGTAACCACAGGTGAACCAACAATACCGATGGTGTTGGTTCTTCCGGTGGCACTATTCGTTTTTGTGCCGCAATATACTGAAACTCCATTCCAACAATCGGTAAAGTTTTTTTCTTAGAGTCAGGTATATACTCGAGCGATGTACGTAAAGATGCCGGAGGAGAAAATGGTAAGGTGTACCCTTTTTTATCGCCAGTCAACTGTTCTGAATATACAACGTCTGCTAATAATTCTGTAAAAATTCGCTCTCGTACCGCATATCGAATACGATACTCTGCACCATATTGAAAAACCGTTGATTGCTCGTATCTAAATATTTGATTTCCGGCACCATACGATGCATCAAACAAATATGTTGGATTCAAATAAATATACTGAGAATAATAATTCATGAATGCAGATATGCTTGTAGATAGATTTCTGTTTGGTTTAAGTTCATAGCTAGCATCAATTTGATATGCCTGCTCCGGCTGCAAATTTTGATTTCCTTGTTCATACCTGAAAAAATGATAATTTATACCATGCGACGCTAATTCATGAGCCAAAGGCATACGAAAACTTTTTCCGATATGTACTGAATATCGCATTCTCTTCATATTCCTATTATATCCAGCCGACCAGGAAATATTTGAAAACTGACGAGATATGGCAGACGAACGTTCTAATGCTATCCTACCGTCATCACTATTCTCTTGTGGGCTGGTAAACCAATCGGTATATGATTGTGTATGCACATAGCCAATATCATATCGTACTCCTCCCTGAAAAATATCTTGTGCTGTATGTCTATACCGTGCATAAAAAAACATTCCGGTACTTGTATTTGAAAATGATGGTATCATAAATCCTCTACCGTCTACCTCATTACGCTGATGCTGAACTTGAAATCCGGTAGTTAATTCAATAGAAGCTTGTGGCAAATAGGTTGCATGCAAAGAACCTGCAATGATATTTTTTTGAAATGCCCGCTCTAGATCTTCATGAAAATCTAGACTATCAGGAAACACCGGAGGCATATATCCGTGAGCCACATACGGACTCCACTCTCGACGCGTATTCTGTTGATATCCAAGATGCGATTCTAAACGAATATCCTCATATTGGAATCTGCTTGAATTTGCAATAACAAAATGATTTACATCTTGATACGGCAACTGCACATCTCGTTTCGACATATCATGCAGGTCGGTATCTACACTACGTGGTTCTAAACCATGAGCATGAGCAAAAAAGCCATATTCAGACCATAGAGAACTAACAGTAAACATAGATTGAAATGCAGTATCAATATACCCGAATGTGGCATGAACATTACGCTCTTTACCCGCAGTATTTCGTAGAGTATTGTTATATAAAGGAACACGATACGAATAAATGGAAACCGTATCAACAGGAACTTTATAATCGGCATACTCGCTTACACTTGTCCGAAAACGATATATAAAATTCTGATTTCTATGAAATACGGCTGCAGATGTTCCAATATACTCATTATTAGATTTTGCAACAATGTCTACACTTCCGCCAATAGAGTGAGGTTTTGGTATAGGAGGCGGAAGAATGGTAATAACCCCTGCCATTGCATCAGAACCATATAATAAAGAAGACGGTCCTTTTATTACCGCGAGGTCGTATACTGCAAACTGATCAATTTCTAACCCATGGTCGGCACCCCACTGCTGAGCTTCATGTTTTACACCATGCTGAACAACGGCTATTCTATTAAATCCAACTCCTCGTATTGTTGGCTTTGCCTGTCCCGCTCCCGCATCTATAGAAGACACCCCCGGCAATCGTTCAATTGATTTTGCAAAACTACTCCCTAAATTATGTCGGATTGATTCACCACTAATACGTTCGAACGAGAGAGCTTCTTGACTTCGCGCAGCATAAGCAAGGTCATGCATAATTACCACATCTGCTATGGCAACCACCTGATTTTGCATCGTATATTGTTTTTGTATATCAGCATCAACAAATATCGTATCAAACACAGAGATATATTGAATGTGAGAAAGTGTAAGCCTGTGATACCCAAACGGAACACTAGGAAACATAAAAAAACCATCATTATCGCTTACAGCAGATAATGAACCAGGCATAAGCACAAGCTGCACATCGGGAATAGACTTCCCCGCAGAATCGGTAATCTGCCCTGTTATGGAATATGTCCCCTGTCCGTATACTTTCGTAAAACACATCATTATACACAGACATATAGTATATCTAATCATTTTTTACAATAAAGAGTTCTAAAACCTCAAAAAAGAGCGTTTTTACTGATATGTTACCATTCATAAAATCAGAATACGCCTTGTGCAAAAGAGTATGCACAGATCTAAATTATAGAAACGTAAGGAGGAGCACGACTCGCAGCATGAGAATAAAAATCTTGTAGGTATGGCTTTGTTTCATAACCAATTATGATCGCAAATTCATGAAACGCAATTCCGAGCATACATGACGCAGACTGAGATTGAAACACACGAAACTCAAACTCGCAAAACATACACGTATCTTCAGGGGCTTGAGATGTATATTGAAAATCTCCTGAAACCTCATCAAGCTTCATACAAATATCGGCACAACAAGCAGTTGTATGAGAATGATGCACTATCCTATGCAATGACTGTAGAATAGTCGGAGCAAATAAGAGCCAAACACATGCAATTCCTATATATTGTACCAATTTCTTTTTCATCTAGATATACACGTATTACACACTCCTTTTAAAATCATATCTGCATTATGCACCTCAAACCCCTTTGGTAAAGGAGGTTGCGACAATAAACATGAGCGTAAGCAGGTAACGCTACTACATTTTTCACAATAAAAATGAGCATGTTGAGCCGGAGTAGTATCAGAATTAAACGCATACGTTACTAAGGTAGAATCAACCACTATTTTATGAATTAAGCCATGCTCCAATAAGGTTTTAAAAGAACGATAAAAGGTTGTTCTATCGAATTTGTCTTGTAAAGAATCCTTAATTTCATGCTCAGTTAATGCTTTCTCTGCATGAGCAATACAGCTAATAATACCCTCTCGGCATGCTGTTCTTTTTAATCCCCTACTCTGTAAAATTGTATTCGCTGTCATTTCAACACTGTTTCATTTGCAACATTGATGCAAATATAAAAATATATAGATGTATTGACTTTACTATTTTAAAAAACTTACAAACAAAAATTTAAAATTAATGATGAATGCTTAATAATGATGAATGATGAGTGATGAATGCTTAATAGTGATGAGTGATTAATTTTCATTAAACATTAAGCACTAAGCATTCATCATTAATAAATATTGAGGATTACAGCATCTTGATTAGATGTATAATTTTTTTCGACACGCAATGGCATGTTTTTTTCAGAATTAGATGTAGTATACATTATCCCTGCCCCTCGTAAACTCGGGAACCTCGTCATTCCGGGAAACAAAAGCGTCTCGAAGGGGTATTATAATAATTATGTTGTCTTTTCAGGACGAAAAACATCGGGGATTATTCATACCCAAGGCGTTGCCGTTGGGCTGAATTAGATATGGCTTTCAGCCAAAAACAACACATATACTTCCACATATAACACATATACAAGAATTCATATTTGTTTAATGGATATTTATATTCATATAATGCGACGTCCTAACAAAATTCATTACTTTTGTATTTCGCAATACATGTAATATAAAAAAAACAAAATTAAAATTATCAACGAATTAAAACGCCACAGCGTGGCAATATAATTCAGCCCAATGGCAACGCCTTGGGTAACATGCAACACACAAACACAACAAAACCCTGAAAGGGTAACATACAATTATTTATGGCACAATCATTATCAAAATTGTTTATTCATATTGTTTTTCATACGAAAAAAATGTCATTCAAGAATGAGTATACATTGTTTCTGAGTGAATATGGTATTGATTATAATGAAGATTATTTTTGGAGTGAGTAATATGTTGTTCTTTCAGGATACTTTTTCACGTATCATTACTATAACCCAAGGCGTTGTCATTGGACTAAAATAATAAAAGCTTTCAGCTTTTTTTAATTAGATACGTTTGCCCTGATTAAAAATGTACCTAACAACAATAAAAAAATCTTTTTTATATATAGGGTATGTACATAATAAATTGTTTTAGGAGTATATATACCTCCATAGTTATAATGTAAGGAGATTCTCTCCTTAAACCTTTTATCCCGACATATCCCCTTTGTCGGGATTTTTTTTTATTCTCACATGAGGTTTTCATAAAAAGTCCAATGTTTTAATTATTTTTGAAAAAACAAAAAATATGATTGACTTTACACACGCAAAAATTGAAAAACTAGTAATCCATAAAATTGGAAATAAGAGTATGGAAGAGGGTGTTTCTCTTTCGAAATCAGAAATTGAACTCCAAGATGAAAGCACGGCAGATATTCTCCTATCTTTTTTTCTAAGTCCTTTTAAATCAGAAGATATCTACTGTTTTAATCCAAGCAAAACACACGGCGAAGAATCTGTTAAAGAATACACAAAACAATTATTCGCTGATTCTAATCAGTTTTATATCCAATCAGCACATATTGCAAAATTGTTATATGAGGTATCTGCCCATCCAAACATTAAACAAGGAGAATTATACATTGCCTCATTAAGCGGCTGTACCGTACACGACGAAGAAGTTGATGCTATTGGAATTTTTAAATCGGAACATAAAGATACATATATCAAAATTTATCAGAATAATGACAGATACGATGTAGATCCGGAACAAGGTATTAATATTAAAAAATTAGATAAAGCATGTATTATTTGCAATGCCGATTCTGAACATGGCAATATTCTTAAAATTGCTGACAATACCAATAAAAATAACGAAGCAGTGTACTGGCTCGAAGATTTTATTTCGGCAAAAATTATAGAAACAAACTATTTTAACACCAATACCTTTGTGAAGCTCTGCAAAGAGTTTAGCGACAATGTTTTAACCGAAGATAATAATGTTGAAAAAAAAGAGCAACTCGCGTTTATGGCAAAATCCTATGATTTTTTGAGACAAAACCCGCAGGTTGATATAGAAGATTTTAAAACAGAGGTGATTGGTAATGAACAAGTTATTGAGCATTTCAACAACTTTAAAGAAGAATTTGAAGAATCTCAAGACATAACACCGCAAAGTCATTTTGAAGTTTCTCAAGATGCTCTAAAAAAAGCAAAAAAATACGTAAAAAGCGTTATTAAACTCGATAGGAACTTTCATGTATACGTTCACTCTCGCCCCGACTTTATTGAAAAAGGATTCGACAATGCACGGAATATGAATTTTTACAAATTATTTTTCGAAACAGAAAGCTAATTACTAAGAAGTTTTTTGTATTTTTGAGATAAAGTGGATAGAATATGCTTTCTGAATCAAAAATACTTATTGTAGACGATGACGTTTTAAATATACTTTTTATACGCTCATCTCTTGAAACATCATATCAACTGTTTGAAGCACATAATGGTGTCGAAGCAGTACAAGTGATTCCGGACTTACTACCTGATCTTATTTTATTGGACTGGAACATGCCTCATTTAGATGGTATGGGCGTACTTACCTTTTTAAACAATAACCCAAAATTTAGGGCTATTCAGGTAATTATGATGACCGGAATGATGACAACGATTGAAAATCTTACCGAAGCATTTAATAAAGGTGTTGTTGATTTTATTAAAAAACCCTTTGAATTTCCTGAATTACAAGCTCGTGTTAAATCGGCTCTTCAAATTGCATATTATCACAAACAGGAATTGCAAAAGAAAGATCAAGAATTGGTAGCTCTTACCATGAAAAAGATTGAGAATATAGAATTCATTAAAACCTTATTTGAACGCTTAGCGTCTACACGAGATGCTGAATGTCAATCGAATCTTAAAGAATTTCAGAAAGAATTTAATACACTCATTTCTGAAAATACCTGGAAAAGTTTTGATGATAATTTTACCGCGGTGTACCCAGACTTTTACAAAAATCTGGTAAAAGATCACCCCGATTTAAGTCCCGCTGAATTAAAACTTTGTCGTCTTCTGCGACTTAATTTATCTACAAAAGAAATTTCTGCTATTACCTATACCACGCCAGAAAGTATTAAGGTTGGTCGCTCACGACTCCGAAAAAAACTTAACCTAGAATACGATGATAATCTCACCGGCTATCTTATGCGGTTTTAATTTTGTTCTATCATTGGTGCTGTGTCCGAATTTTGACGGAGAGTTCACACTTTTTTAATAGTGCAAAATGTGTAGATGACAGGAACTATTGAAAAACTGAATGAACTCCAATTGCTGTCATTACGAATGGAACGCAGTGGAATGCGGTAATCTCTTATTTTTCAACAAAGTTGATTTTTAAATTCATCATTATAAGTAGAGACTCTTGCGTTCCGTTAGTAAACGGATAGGTCCACTTCGCTACACTCTGAGTGATAGACAAAGTTTTTTATTTGTCTCAAAATGTGCGATTTAAACAAATCTGTCATTGGTAATGTAACGAAGTGAAATGAAGAATCCCTTGCTGATTGTACAGAAATGTCATTCCAGCTAAATTCAACCTCTGACGGAACAGAACACGATGGAAGCGTCCATGTACTAAGAGAATTTTCTACCCCTATTTTTTTGTATAATGAACAAACAAAGAGGTTCGCCCTACATTGATTAACCATTTAATTTTCAATATTTAACACGCACGCCCTTTTGTTAACCTTTTGTTAACCTATTATATCTCTTTGTTAACCTCTTGCTACCCCACTTTTCTTTTACTCCTCTTAGTGGTACTCTATCTTTGTTATAAGTTAATACTTTAACAATTACGGAGATGAAAACAATAATAACACATATCGCTTTTTTGCTCAGTGCTACAGTAGCATTCTCGCAAAACTTCACAACAAACAATATTGTTGGAGCATGGGAAAATAATTCAACTTGGGTTGGTAATAGTCAGCCAAGTTTAGGAAGTGTAAATAACCAAAACATATTTATTTATGGCACAATTACTAGAAATGGTAACATAACGCTTCGTAATAACAATAAAATAACGGTTAATTCTGGCGATACGCTAGTAGTAACCGGTGATTTCATATTAAACAATAACTCAGATGTTATTATTGATGAAAACGGGGTTTTTATGGTATTTGGAGATTTTGAAAGCAATAATAATCTCGATATTAAAACAGGAGGAATTGTTGCAATATTAGGTGATTTTACTACAAACAGTGCAGATGTAAATATTGAAGCAGGTGGAGGAATGTTCGTATTTGGAAATTCTAGTATTGATTTAGAAACATACGGCATATCAACCGGTGAAGATTTTATTTTAGGTCAACCTGATTTAGTTAGTTGGTTAGAAGATGAGTACGATTTAGATTTACCAATAGAACTTGAATCATTTACTGTAAGCTATACCAATAATACCATATATGCAAACTGGGTTACGGCATCTGAAACAAATAATCACTACTTTACTCTTGAATATTCTACAGACGGTGTTACATTTTCTGAGCTAGCAGAAATACTTGGAAGTGGCACAAAATCAACAAGAACTGAATATTCATATAGTACAAGTAATCCTGCAAATCACGGAATTGTATACTTCCGTTTAAAACAAACAGATTATGATGCTTCGTATTCGTATTCTCATATTGTTGCATTAGAAATTGAACCAAAAATTAGTATAGACTTGTATCCTAATCCGGCTACCGATTATATTTATATTAACACAACAGAAGAAATTACAAATCTTACATTAGTTCACACACAATCACAAAGAGTAACAATACCGGAAATATCTCAAGTAATTTCATTAGAGCAGGTTCCCGTTGGAGTATATGTATTAGTAATAGAAACCGAAACAAGTACAGTAACAAAACAGTTTATAAAAAGATAGTGAATCGGGCAGATATGCCTAGCTATATAAGGGAGAATTGTAATGAGAGATGAACAAGGGTTTATCTCTCATTTTTTTGTGGCAACGTACATATAAAACAACTCCCCTTACCTTCTGTACTTTCTACCCAAATTGAACCACCGTGCTTTTCTATAAAATCATAACAAATTGCTAAACCTAAGCCGGTTCCTTTTTTATTTTGAGCATCTGTTGTTGTGATATACGATTTCTTGTCAAATAAACGTGTAATATGTTCTTTGGGAATACCCATACCGGTATCAACAACACGAATCTCTACTTCATTATTTGTATTTGCCTGAGCAGAAACCGTAACACTTCCACCTGCATGTGTAAATTTAATAGCATTTGCAATCAAATTTCGCAATACCGATTTAATCATATCAGCATCGCAGCTGCAAATAACCGGAGAGTTTACGGTGGTTATTAGATCAATCCCTTGCTTTTCTGCATGTTCTTTAAAGAAAGAAAAGAGATGTGAAATTATTGGCGACAAATCAACATCTTGTGGATTAAATGCCACCTCTCCTTTTTGTGCTTTTGCCCATACCAAAAGCTCTTCTAAGAGCTTATACGCCTGAGAAGAAGATTCATATAAGACCGAAAAGACATGTTTAGTAGTTTCGGTATCATATGAATCTTTATGGAGAATTAATTCTAAAAAAGATTTTATACCACCAACAGGATTACGTAAATCATGTCCGATAATAGAAAAAAGTCTGTCCTTTGTAGAATTTAGAATTTCAAGATTTTCTTTAGCAGCTTCAAGTTCTTGTTTCGCAAAGATTAAATCCATATGGTTCTTAACACGTGCCGTAACTTCAGGTAATTCAAAAGGTTTAGAAATATAATCAACAGCACCTAATTCAAAGCCCTTAACAATTGTATCAGTATTTGTTTCTCCGGTTATATATATTACTCTTATATCATTCCATGCCTCGTTATCTAACAAGCGATTAAAAAATTCGAAGCCATTTATTTCTGGCATTACAATATCCAACAATATTAAATCAATTGGTATTCTGTCTAAAATATCAAATGCATTTAAGGGATTGGTTGCAAAATACACCGCATAGTTTTTTTGTAATTCTTGTTTAAGAATATCAATATTTGTTTTTTCGTCATCAACTATTAAAATCTTTCCTTTTTTCATTCCTTCTATTGTTTAAGTGTAATAAGTGTATCTATTTCCGTTTTAGCAAGAGAAAAATCATATACTTCAAATGCACGCGTAAGAGGTATTAGATCAAAAAGAGTATCTTTTGAAATAGCGGTAATATGTTCAAAGAAATACTCATGTGCAGCCATTTCATCTTCACTCAGTAAACCTGCAAGTTCTTGAAAAAATATAATTTCCGAAATATCCGCTTCATCATGTAAAGTTCCCGTATACACTTCAATATCAGCAAAAACTAACTCCGACACTATTTGATATGAAAATATATGATTTTTAAGAACCTCATAAGAAACGTGTGGTTTGCTTGTTTCATGCTGGATTTCATCAGCAAATTTTGCAAGATTAACACATCCTAAATTTCCGGCTAATCCTTTAATAGTATGAGCATATTCAGAAAGTTTTTTGAAATCATTTGCTTCAAATAACTCTTGTAATTTGGTAAAAGAATTTGCGTAATTATGAGAAAAATCAAGGAGCATTTTTTTATAAACAACTTCATTATCGCCAACTCTTCGTAAGCCCTCAGAATACCTAATTTGATGAGAATCATTTATATGAGCATAGTGTTTCTCAGATATTACAGATATTAATTCTTCATCTGTAACATCTGTAATAAGCCATTTTTTTAACACCTCATAGAGTAAATCAAGATCAATTGGTTTTGTTAAAAAATCGTCCATTCCTGCTTGTTTGCAAATCTCTTGTTCTTCGGCAAGAGCATGAGCGGTAAGCGTAATTATCGGAATTCGTGTAGATGTTTCCTGCTCAATTTCCCTAATTTGTTTTGCTGCTTTTATACCATCAAGCAACGGCATTTGAATATCCATTAAAATAATATCCGGTTGTTGTTCTTTATATATTTCTACTGCTTCTAATCCATTTTCGGCATCATAAATTCTGGCATTGGGGAATAGTTGCCATATCATAGTTTTAACCATATACCTATTTATTTCCACATCTTCTGCAACAAGAATAGAAACCGGTGCCAAGACTTGCATTTGCACTTCTTCGTTTTGACTCGCTAAATACTGTGAAACCCTTGTATTTTTTGCGTGTTTGGCATTTTGGAAATATAACAATAAATCCGTTGCTTTTAATGGTTTTTGAAGATTATACGTTACCCCCAGTCGTTCTAGTTCAGTAAAGATTTTCTTATCTTCAGACGAACTATGCAAAAACATAATTGGTAAGACATCTGGACCATACTGTAATTTTTTACGAATAATATGAATTGTTTCCAGTCCATCAACTTCAGGCATATGATAATCTATAATTGCCATATCATAGTTCTGATTTTGTTGTAACATTTCTATTGCTTCCAGACCACCGGAACAAGCATCACACTGTATCCCCCAGTATTCGCAATTACGTTGGATTATTTGTCTATTATAAGAATTATCATCAACCAACAGCACCTTAGAAACCGAGAGTTTTTTAGACTTTGTTTTACTCTTTTTAGAACAAAGCGTATCTACACTAAAAGAAAACACAGAACCTTTACCATATTCACTTTCAACAGACAAAGTACTATTCATTTTTTCGCATAATACCTGTGATATTGCAAGTCCTAAGCCGGTTCCGCCATACTTACGCGTAGTAGAACTATCTGCTTGCGTAAATGCAGTAAATAAGGAATTAAGATACTCTTTTTTAATTCCGATGCCGGTATCCTGTACCGCAAAGTTGAATACCGCTTTTTTATGTTCTACAGGAGATACGGTAAGTTTAAGCACAACCTCACCTTCTTCTGTAAATTTTATGGCATTACTTAAAAGATTAATAAGAATTTGTTTTAAACGAATAGGATCAAAAAATGCACGATTTGGAATATCGGGAGCAATATCTAGAAGCAACTCTATGTTTTTTTGCGAAGCATGAAATTTCATAATATCAATAACCTCTTCGAGTAATTCTACAATATCAACTTCAATAATTTCGAGTTCTAATTTTCCTGCCTCAATTTTAGAAAAATCAAGAACATCATTTATTACCCCCAAAAGAGATTGCCCTGCCACTCTAATATTTTGAGCATATTCTGCTTGCATTGTATCAAGATTTGTTTTTAATAACAAATCGGTAAACCCAACAACACCATTAAGTGGAGTACGAATTTCGTGACTCATATTTGCCAAAAACTGCGACTTTGCCTCATTTGCTTTTTCTGCCTGTTGTTTTGCTTGTGTAAGATTCTCTGCATACAAAACACGCTGTTTAAAATTAACTAATAATTCTGCAAATACGGTTAATAAGGTTTTTTCTTGTTCATTGTATTCATGATACTCTTTTACGAAATCAAAACCAACGAAGCCCATAAACGAATCTGAAATTATGGGCACATTTAATAAACTTTTTATTGACTGACTTTCTAATAATAATTTTAAGTCATTTGCAGGCATTTCAGAAACATTCGGCACATACACTTCTTTTCCGTGCATTAAAAGCTCTGCCCATTCAGAATCATGAGAAATAGGCACATTCAGATTTCTATGCATTTCAGAACTAATACCATCGTTACACCATTCGTAGGTGTTGGTTGTTGTTTGTGTTTCTGTATCAAAATCAAATACATACGCTCTATCTGCTCCAACAAAAAGTCCAATTTTTTCTAAAGAATTATTAATAACAGTATCAATATCAGATAAATCAACATTTATATAGGTTGATGATATTTGTATTAAAATATCTTGCATAAGAGAATAATACACTATTTCTTTCTCTACCTTTTTTCTATCAGTAATATCTTGATGTGTTCCCGACATGATAAGAGGTTTACCATCATCAGTCCACGTAATAACTCGTCCACGGTCAAGTACCCAAATATGAGAGCCATTTCTATGAATCATTCGAGCTTCACATTCATAAAAGTCTGTTTTTCCGGCAAAATGTGCCGTTAATAATTCATTGCTTTTCTCTAAATCATCAGGATGAGTAAATCGCATCCAGGTTTCAATATTAGTTGGTTGTAGTTCGTCAAGACGGTACCCCACCATTTCGGCCCACCGTTCATTGAAAATAGTTTCGCCTGTTTGCACATTCCACTCCCACGTACCTAGATTAGTACCCTCAATAAAGTTACGCAATCTACTCCGTTCTGTTGTAATAATTTCTTCAGCTTTCTTTTGCTCAGTTATATCCTCTTTTACTGCTAAAAAATGAGTTAATTGTCCTTGAGAATCACGAATTGGCGAAATAGTAGCCGACTCCCAAAATAACTCGCCATTTTTCTTCTTATTTAAAAACTCACCTTTCCATTGGTTTCCACTCAGTATTGTATGCCATAAATCAGCATATATTTCTTGTGGAAAATTATCTGTTTTTAACACACGCGGATTTTTACCGATAGCTTCATCATAGCTATATCCGGTTTTAAGTTCAAACGCAGGGTTCACATACTCTATAGTTCCTTGAGTATCGGTAATAACAACAGTAACCGGACTCTGATCCATTGCCGCTTTCAGTTTCAACAAATCCTCCTCCTGACTTTTCCGTTTACTTATATCGCTATGAGAACCAGCCATTCTATAGGGCTTTCCATCTTCGTTACGCAATGCTTCTCCCTTTGCTAAAATCCACCGTAGAGAACCATCTTTATGTTTCATTCTAAATTCTATCTCATACTTAGTAATAGAATCGGTAAAATAATCATCAATATATGTAAATACACGTGCCTTATCATCTTCATGTAACAGAGATTCAAAAGAAGAAAAATCATTTGAAATCTCATCATCCTCATATCCTAAGATTTCTTTCCATCGTCTCGAAAGAAATAATTCATTAGTAATAATGTTCCAATCCCAAATACCATCATTTGTTCCACTAATTGCAAACTCATATTGCTCCTTAACCAAACGCACACGTTCATCTTGTTGTTTACGTTCCGTTGAATCATAAATATAGCCGTGCCATAAAACAGAATTATCTTCTAACCGTTCCGGACTGGCAATACCGGTTACCCATCGTAATCCTCTATTTGGAAGAATAATTCTAAAATCCATGTTCCATTCAGATAGATGCTGCATAGAAGTGGTTATTTCAGACAGCACCTTATTATAATCATCAGCATGGATTACCTCAAAGATTGGACTTGCGTTATGTTTAACCTTTCGCGGATCCAATTCAAAAACATCAAAAATATTTTCAGAAACATACGGTAGACTTGTTTTACCGTCCGGCATCATTCTAAATTGATAAATCATTCCCGGAATGTGAGCGGATAATTTTTGTAAAAGTTCATCGCTTTTACGTAACTTTTGCTCTGTTTTAATTTTTTCGGTAATATCTCGTGCAACACAGGTAACGCCAAAAACTTCTCCTTGAGAGTCAAATAATACCGTAATCCGCATATCAAACCAATTTTCTTCACCAAAAATTGAGAGAAAATATTCTACTTGTTGTGTTTTTTTTGTTTCAAAACACTGCAATATTGCATGCCGTATGTTACCGTATGCCGGTTCAGGGAACTGAATATCATCAAACGATTTATTAATAAACTCTTCTGGCTTAATATACAAATTACTTATTCCGGAACTATAATACTCTACTATAACAAGCTCTGAGTTGAGCACAAATATAATATCGTCCATACTTGCGATAAGAGAAGATTTTTTCTCTTCACTTTCTCTCAGCTGTTGTTCATGTAATACTGCATCAGTTATATCTCGTGCGGCAGCATACACAATATTCCCTTTCGGGTTTGAACGCCACTCTATATAGCGAAAAGAACCATCTTTACAAAGATACCTATTAACAAACTTAATTACCGGCTTATCAGCTTCCAGTTGTTTCATGTTTTCAAGCGTTGCTTCCATGTCATCAGGATGCACGTAATCAAGGAATTTACTGCGTTCCAATTCCTCAACCGAATATCCTAATAGTTGCTCCCACTCTTTATTAACTTTAATGAAATTACCGTCTAAATCGGCAATACATAACAAATCAAGATTTACATTAAAAAAATTCTGTAATTCTTCTTGTTGCTGCAGTATCTTTTCTTCGGCACGTATTCGTTGTATTGCCGCCCCGGTCATATCGGCAATAAGCTCTATAAGATTTTGATTTTGAAGCTGCTTTCCTTTTTCGAACATCAGGGTAAAATCGCCTAATATTTCGGTATCTTTTTGCATTTTAACAATACAAACGATTCCTAGTTTAAAGGTGTACTGCAAAAATGAAATAACTTGTTTCGAAAAAACAGAATAGGTTAAGTCGGCTAGAGAATCATAAACCGTAACTTTATTATCTTTAATTCGTTGTTCTCTGTGAGGATCATACGCCCATGTTTTACCAATTAAATCAATGCCGAGGATTCCCATTGCTTTTTTAATATTCTTCTGAATACCGGATAATGCAACTGTTGTAAACTCCTTACCATTAGGTGCAAAAACATTGCAAGACACATATTGAGCTCCGGATATTTCACGCACCGCCTGACTTAACTTTTCGTAATCAAAACTTTTTTTATCCCATTCATGAATATTTTTTGATATTGCAACTATCATATGTTCATGTGAAACATCATGAAATATTGTAGAGAAGTATCCATGTTCATCAGAAAAAACGGTAATCTTAAACCATTTTTGTAAATGATCAGAAAATTGTTCAATTTCTTTGTCCTTAGATTTTCCTAAAGCAACCTCACCATAAAAACCAATCCAATCAAAAGATTCATATCTAAATTCTGGAATAATATCAGTGATATTTTTTTGCAAAATAGTTTTTGCTTGTAAGCCCGTTTGTGTTTCAAAAGCAGCATTAACTTCAACAAACATGTAATCAATAGGTTTCCCCTCACTGTTACACACAATTTTATGTCGAGCATATGGAATTGGAAGTGTTTTGAACGAAGAGGACATAGTTTATGGGTTTAAAGGTTTAAAGATTTAAAGGAAAATAATTTAAGACATCGGGTTGATTTTATATTGTAGGGGTAAGCCTTGTGGTTACCCAAATATTCGACATACGTGGTTACCCAAATATCCGACATGCGTAACACCCTAAACAGTTGATATATAAACACAATGAATTGATATATAATATATATTGTTATTTTCATAAAAAAGTAATAATAGAAAAATGTACGTAATACGTATGCTGAGTGTTTTTAAAAATACTAAAATAAATGCATTGCTCAGTGTTTTTTTTAGAAAAATATAAAAACAGAATTGCATTCTAAAAAAAAATAGTATTTTTAATGAAAAATGCAAAATGATGAAAAAAACTACACTTGCTCTCTTATTATTTTCTGTGTTTTTGTATTCTTGTTCACAAAAGGAATCTCGAGATTCCAAAGAACCTCCTATTCAATTTAATCAAAGTCAAGGTATTGTTGGCTTAATTGAAGGAAAAATTTTCTGTGTACCTTCACCGTATAAATTTGCTCGTCATATAAAAGATGTAAGTGTTACGTATAATCAGAGTTTATTAAACCCTACTTCAAATCGTAATCTCTATCAAAGTTCATTTAAAAAGAGTATAAATTTAGGTGTCTATGGTGTTGATTTAGCATACATTAACACATTTGAGCAAGCAACAGACGCAATACACTATTTCTCTGTAATAAATACCTTGGCTGCTGATTTAGGATTATCTAATGTGTTTGATATTTCTACCATTGAACGTTTAGAAAACAATATTGGCAACAAAGACTCTATTGTTATTATTTTATCTACTAAATATCGCGAAGCAGACATACAGTTAAAACATGAAAACCAAAAAGGCATTGCTGCACTTATTCTTGCAGGGAGTTGGATAGAAAGTTTATACTTACTTACCCAAATAGAAAAAGAAAATCCACATCCTCAAACAAGAGAACATATTGCAGAACATATGTTTTCGGCAAACAGCATTCTTGGCTTATTAAAACCATACTACACCAGTTCAGATGATTTTACCTTTTTAATTGATGAAATTGTAAATCTTTGTTATGAATTTGACGGTGTTGTATATAATTATACCTATGCAAAACCTATCACCTATCCCGATTTAAAAAGGACTGTATTTACAAGCAAGTCCACAATTGATATTCAAGAAGAACATCTTGCTAATATTTCAAATAAAATAACAAATCTGAGGAACGCAATTATTAAATAAGCTATGACTAAAACACTACTAATCGGGATTTTTTTATTAGCTCTTACTCATATAGGATTTGCTCAAAAAGCCCCTTGTGATATTCATATCACACATGAATATATAGCAGACCCCCAATATTATTTTTCACCACTCTCTTTTGGTACGGTAAAAGATTTTAAAATAACATTTATTGGTGGTAACACCTATCGTGTTGCAGTTGCGTCTGCTACTGAAAAAAATATAGAGTTCTCTATTTATGATCAAGACAATAATTTACTCTTTAGTAATGCAAAGTTTTCTCATGCTCCATATTGGGATTTTGAAATTACAAATACAATGGAATGCACCATAAAAATTTCTTTAGTTACAGACTATGTTCCTAATGATTTTGGTGCTATTTGTATTGGTTTTAAACAATAAAGATTATTTTTGCACAGCTAATAAGAATTTGAGAAATAGACATATAGTATGAGTGAACGCATAATAAAAGCCCTATTAAAATTATTTGCCGTTTTTGCCCGACAAGACAGCGATTCAAAAAACAGAAATGAAGTAATTGAATTATTTCTTGCAGCACAATTAAATAAAGAATTAGCACGCACATATCTACCAACTTTTGCAGAAGAGTACCAGGAGGTAGTAGCAGACATTAATAGAATTACAGAAAAAGCAGGAGAAAAAGGTGGTGATGTTTTAAAATTTAAAATCGAGGCAAAACTTGCTGCTCGTATTCACCGCATTTGCAACAACATAAACCAAGAACTTACACAAAAACAAAAACTCTTTGTGGTAATTAGTTTATTGGAGTTTATTAGTTCTAATACCGAGTCTGAAATAACACAAACAGAAAAAGAGTTTCTCGACATTGTTGTAGATGATTTAAATATTGAACAAAAAGAATATGAAGAATTACGAGACTTTATTTTAAATTCGTTTGAGGAGATCCCCCCCTCTTCTAACCTTCTCATTATTAATAACGATGAAGATTTTAGCGATACACAAGTAAAGCATATTCTCTCTAAACACCTTAGCGGAATCATTAAAGTGTTTTACCTTTCTTCATCTAACCTCTTAATTTTCCGTTCGCAAGGTGTTGGTGAAATTACCCTTAACAGTCAACCTGTTCTTGAAAATAAAATAAATTTTATAAATATTGGGTCTGCAATCCGTAGTCATCATATTAAACCAATTTATTACAGTCAAATCCTCAATGTATTTAATGTAGATAATTCAGAAGAAGGCGTTGTGTTTAAAGCAGAAGGAATTAGATACGTATTTAAAGGCGGTAATATTGGTCTGGAAAAAGTATACTTAGAAGAAGAATCAGGTTCTTTGGTTGGTATTATGGGAGCTTCCGGGGCTGGAAAATCTACCCTCCTTAATGTTTTAAATGGCACATACGCTCCTACGCATGGCAAAGTAACTATTAACGGCGTTGATTTACATAATGATAAAGATGGAGAACTTGAAGGTCTTATTGGTTTTGTTCCTCAAGATGACCTTCTTATAAAAGAACTTACGGTATATGATAACCTCTATTATAATGCGAAACTTTGCTTTGATAATTTAACAGAAGAAGAAATTGTTGAAAAAGTTGAACGTGTGCTTCAAAGTCTAGGATTATTTGAACGAAAACATAATATTGTAGGTGACGAATTAAAAAAGGAAATTAGTGGTGGTCAAAGAAAACGATTAAATATTGCTCTTGAGTTAATTCGTGAACCGGCAATTCTCTTTTTAGATGAGCCAACATCCGGACTATCTTCTAAAGACTCAGAAAACATAATGGACCTTTTAAAAGAACTTGCATTAAAAGGAAAATTAGTGTTTGTTGTTATTCATCAACCGTCTTCAGATATCTTTAAAACATTTGACCGACTTCTTTTACTTGATACCGGAGGATATCAAATTTATTACGGTCCACCGGTTGATTCAATTATGTACTTTAAGGAACAAATTCATCAGGCAGACTGGTACATTAGCGAATGTCCTACCTGTGGAAATGTTAATCCTGAGCAAATATTTAACATTACCGAGGCAAAAATCTTAAATGAAGATGGTACGCCGTTACTTAATGAGAAAAAACAAGAAATACGAAAACTAGCTCCTACCGATTGGTACGATATCTATAATAAAAATAATCCGCACAAAGAGGATTCAACAAAAAAACAACCGAAAGGTTTACCTGAAATTACTTTTAAAATCCCTAATTGGATTAGACAATTAAAAGTATTTATTGTGAGAGATGTTCTTTCTAAGTTATCTAATAAGCAATACATGCTTATTAATTCTCTTGAATCGCCAATTATTGCAATATTTCTTGCCTTTATAATTAAATATTGGGATGTTGATGAAAGCACCACCATTGGCTACACGCTTATGAATAACGAAAACCTACCGGTATATATCTTTATGTTGGTTATTTGTGCCTTCTTTATTGGATTAACGGTAAGTGCCGAAGAAATTTTCCGTGACCAAAAAATTAGAAAACGTGAATCGTTCCTCAATTTAAGCTGGTCTAGTTATTTGGTTTCGAAAATCATTATCCTACTTTGCATATCAGCAATTCAATCATTTGTTTTTGTACTTATAGGTAATGCTATTCTTGAAATTCCGGGAATGCTCCTTGAATATTGGTTTATTGCATTTAGTGTATGGAGTTTTGCTAATATGCTGGGACTCATCATTTCTGACTCTTTTAATGATGTTAAAACCATCTATATTTTAATACCGTTTATGGTAATTCCGCAAATTATTTTAAGTGGTATTATTGTAAACTTCGACAAATTAAATCCTCGTATTTCTAATCCGCAAGACATTCCCTTTTACGGCGAAATTATAACTTCGCGTTGGGCTTACGAAGCACTTGCTACCTATCAATTTTCTAATAATGCGTACGAAAAACCATTCTTTAGATTAAATCAAACTATTAGCAATTGCAGCTATAAACGTGGCGAATGGTCTAATCAACTTACCAATAAAGTAAATGCTATTGAACGAAATTTACGAAGAGAAGGGCTCGAAAAAGAAATAGAACAAGATTTAACAGTATTGTATAACGAACTCTATAAAGAGCAATTTGAACAACATAAAACTAGATTTCAGTATCTAGACTATTTAACCATAGATAAAATCACAACTGAAATTTTAACTGAAACGCGTAATTTTATTCAATCTGTTCGCCAATTTTATGTTGACAAAAACAATCATTATAGAGCAGAAAAAGACGCTCTTACGTACGCTCTTATAGAACAAGCTGGACTAAGAGCTTTAAATAGATTGGGAATTCCCGAAGAACAAAGAACCCCTCGTTTAATTGACAGTGTTGGAAATGCGGCGTTTTTACAAATCAAAAAACGCCACTACAATGAAACACTTGAAGATTTTTGTACCAATAAAAATGACTTTACGGTATTAATTGAATACAAAGGACATTTTGTTCAAAAAATGGATCCTATTTATCAAATACCTGAAGGGAATTTTATTAGAGCTCATTTTTACGCACCGGTTAAACCATTTTTTGGTCGCTATATTAAAACCTATTGGGCAAATGCCATAGTTATTTGGTTTATGAGTATCTTGATGTATGTTGTGTTATACTTCAGATTATTTAGAACATTAATTGACTATTTAGGAAATATAAAACTGAGACGGAAGTAAGGTTTACTCGCCCCCTCTCCCTTTATAGTATAAGCTCTCTTTTGGGAGACTTCACACTTTTTTTAAGAACAAAAAGTATTAATGATAGAAATTGTTTTACCATAAAGCACGGGGCAGTTGAAATAGTAGGTTGATATTTTTTTTACAAGACATAACAGTATGTTCATATCTGAATATCCCCCACTACCCCCCAAATCCTTTCGCGGAACTCCAACGATTAAGGAATATACAACATTATTTTTAAACAGCTTCATGTTATAATCATGTCGCCACCTTCGGGGCTGGAGGCAGGAATCTCTTGTTGTTTGGAACTGTTTAAACAAGCACACAAATTATCCTTATCCCTCAACTGATGCTCTGGAACGTCTTTCTCAATCTAATAGAACCGTCTCGACTGAAGTTCTACGCGAAGGAATTTCATTCAGTGCCGGTCGAGTTTATCGAGACCCTTCATTCTAAAAAGAGAGACGGGATCCCCGAGTCTAACGAGGGGCGAGAGTGTTACAGCTAGTGGTTGTTACTAAGTTTTGCTCTTCGATGTTAAAACAGCTCCCCGAAGAATGGTTTCTGAGAATATTAAGGTCAAATCTCATCCCTCTAACTCGACTATCTTCTCATATCCATCATAAAAAACAAGCCCACATATATCTGTGAGCTTCTTTGCGGAAGGAGCGGGATTCGAACCCGCGGTACGATTACTCGTACGTCAGTTTAGCAAACTGGTGGTTTCAGCCACTCACCCATCCTTCCTAAATCCGTGCAAACTTATTGAAAAATTTGAATTAAAAAAATAGATTGTATGCTTTTTTATACTTTTTCTATCGTTACAGATAAGCCTTTTTCTAACAAGGCATCTTTTAATGGTTTTAAATTAGAAAAAACGCCAAGTTTCACATCACATTTTCCGGTATAATGAACAATAAACGCACATTGTTCTGCTTGAATCGGATCATGTTCACAAATAGAAACTAAACAATCTATTACATGATCAAATGTGTTGAAATCATCATTATATAAAACTAAATGATAAAAATCTTCGTGTTTTTCTAATACATCTTGATTGTGAAGTGGCGACTCATGCAACTTCTCTTTACCTAAGCTTGTCATTACAAGTCCTCCTATCGTTTAACAAGTTTCTCTGTTACTACAGAACCATCTTCTAATTCAACTTGAACCAAGTAAAATCCACTTGCAAAACTTGAAGTGTCAATAATTGTTTGAGCAACAGAAACATTATCAATTTCTAACAAGGCATTACCTATAGTATTAAAAATCGTTATTTTCCGTATTGTTTTTGTCGCAGAAACTGTTATTGAATTAGTAAATGGAGAAGGAAATACTTTTACCTCAGGGGTGTTTTGAACTAATGTAACTGATGTAGGTTCAGCAGGTATTTCTTCTGATTTAATTTCAATAGGAAATTCTTTAATTGAACCATGAGACTGCACGATTAAAAATGTATCTAAATCATACACCGTATTTGTTTGTGAATCCCAAAATCTAATAATTGCAGTTTCAGGGGCAAAATCAACATGAATAACCGCAGAAACGTATGACTTTCCGTTTACATGAATAATATTTGCTCGCATTCTGCATTCATCACCAACAAAAATTCCAACCATGTCAGTTGTTTCTGCATTAAAGCCATTAATGCTAACAATTCCGGTAAATACGGAAGATGTTTGATAATTTACTCGTTTCCAATCCGGTTGAGCATATACTAACTGGAATGTTAAAATGGCAAACAAACATGTAAAACCAATTTGTATATTTCTTTTCATAGCTGTATTTTTTTATTCAAATTACTACAAATTTACACTTTTTCCATCACACTTCCAAATACTCGTTGAATAATATCTATAGCCCATTCAAATGGATTTCGTCTGATTTTCTTTTCCTCTTCTCCTACCTTATAAAAAAGCCCGTTAAGTGCTTTATCTGTCGCAAATAAGCCGATACTCTCAAGCTCTATTCTTTGTACGGTATATCCTGAATTTTGATACAAGGTATTGGTTAAAAAGTTCCCCTCAATTGTATTAAGTGCAGAATTAACAGCATTCCGTAATGTAGACCATGCTTGATTTGCCGAAAATCCAAGTCCTAAATCTTTATCTAATTGAGTGTCAATTTTTGGTGCATATAAATTTGTTAATGCGGTAAAAGTAGTGCCACGAAAATAATTTGTTGCAGCTGTTGAATCAAAGCCATCCGATTTTCTCTCATCAAGTGGATTTACACCGTTTAAAATTGTCCATCCATCGGCAACGGTTAATCCGGTAATTGCATCTGCAAAAATTGGTTTTGCTTCTTGAGCTGCTGCTTCTGCTGCTTTATTTATTGATTTTACTACATTTTCAAATTGATTATCTAAATTAAAATATGAGTTTAATTGAGGTACCTGATTCGTTAATGCTACTATTTGTTGCCTAACAATCTCTGCCTCATGCGGCAATGGAATTCTCAACAATGGATTCCCATAATAGGCATTTACAACGGAAAGAGCGGTAGTTGCGGTATCTGTACCTAATTCAAGTGCTTTTTTTAATCCTTGCACTACTTCTGCAGTAGTAAGTTCATCTAAGCCCTCATCAAGCAAATCACAAGAAGTAACAGACCATAACAAGAAAAATGAACAGCAAAATGGTAAAATAATTCGTCTCATATGTTTTTTTATTAAAAATATAATTTAAATTTCATATCTCAAAATGTAAACCATTTTTTTATATGACAACTTTACGAACAAAATACACTACATGTATTAGGTATTTTTCTGAAAAAAATCCCAATCCGGTTACGGAATTAGAGTATACAACTCCATTTGAATTATTAGTTGCGGTAATATTATCTGCCCAGTGTACTGATAAACGAGTAAATACTATTACTCCCGGCTTATTTAAAGACTTCCCCACACCGGAGCGTATGGCACAAGCAGAAGTATTTGAAATTTTTGAATTAATAAAATCTTGTTCATATCCTAATAACAAAGCAAAGCATTTACAGGCAATGGCTCAAGATTTAGTCTCAAAATGTAACGGAACTGTTCCCTCCTCTTTAGATGACTTGCAATCGCTTCCGGGTGTTGGTCGCAAAACAGCAAATGTAATTGCGTCTGTATTATTCGGTAAAGACACAATTGCGGTAGACACGCATGTGTTTCGCGTTGCGGCGCGAATTGGCTTAGTGGAACATGCAAAAACTCCTTTAGAAACAGAAAAACAATTAATGCAACATACACCCAAAGAACATATTTCTCGCATGCATCATTGGTTAATATTACACGGACGGTATACTTGTGTTGCTCGTAAGCCAAAATGTTCAGACTGTGGTTTAACTAAGATTTGCGATTTTTATAGGAATCAATAATCTCCCCATCGTTGAACTATTGAATCTAAAAGTGCTACAGTTTCTGTATAATCTGTTTTATTTAAAAGCTCAATTCGTGTTTCTCTAAAATTATCTAATCCTTTAAATGCTTTTGCAAATTGCCGACGCATATGAATAACTCCTCGAGGTAATCCTTTAATTTCAACGGATTTATCCATATATTCTTTAAGTTCGTTAACCTGTTCTTGCAAGCTAAATGGCGGAGGTATTTCTCCTGTTTTCAGATACTGTTTAATATCTCTAAAAATCCATGGACAGCCAATACTTGCTCTGCCAATCATTACTGCATCAACACCATACCTGTCAAACATGTCTTTTGCTTTTTGGGGACTGTCTACATCTCCATTTCCAATAATTGGAATATGCATTCGCGGATTGTTTTTTACGGCTCCTATTAAGGTCCAGTCGGCCTCACCGGTATACATTTGAGCTCTTGTTCTACCGTGTATGGTAAGTGCAGCTATACCAACATCCTGCAACTGCTCTGCTATGCGAACAATTGGTTTATCGGTGTCGTCCCACCCCAATCGTGTTTTTGCAGTTACCGGAACAGACACCGCTTTTACAACAGCTTCGGCAATCTGCATCATACGAGGAATATCTTGCAACAACCCGGCTCCGGCACCTTTAGATGCTACCTTGCGAACAGGACAACCAAAATTAATATCAATAATATCCGGTTTTGCTTGTTCTACAACTCGAGCAGCTTCTGCCATTACCTCAGGGTCTTTTCCATAAATCTGCATAGCAAACGGACGTTCATACTCGAAGGTAGTAAGCTTATACATGGTTTTTTTCACCTGTCTCACAAGTGCATCACTCGACGCAAATTCAGAAAACAATAAATCTGCCCCATGTTTTTTACACATATAGCGAAATGAGGGTTCACTCACATCTTCCATTGGTGCAGCAACTAAGGGGTATTCATCAAATGTAAGATGAGCAATTTTCATTGTTTAGCAATTATTTGATAGACTTTGTGCTGCGAATACCTTGTGGTTCAATAATAATTTTTCTTTGTTTAAAGAGCATTCCTATTGTCATTTTAAATGTTTTTTTACTCATTCCAAAAACCTTAGAAATTTCTTCGGGAGAACTTTTATCAGTATATGGTAAAAACCCCTTATGTTCTTCAAGCTTTTTTAACATGTTAAAGAGCGTTTCTTCTGTTTTAGAAAAACCACTTTTCTGTAGTCGAAGATCTATTTTTCCGTCTTCACGAATCTTTTGTATAAATGCAGTACAGGTATCGCCCGGCTGAATATCTGTAAAAACCTCATTTTTATATAATAAACCCAAGAAATCATCTTCAATAATTACTTTATATCCTAAATCTGTTTCGGAATGAACAAGAATGTCTACTTCATCACCCTCTTTATAGGGCGGGAAATAGGTTGACAAAAAAGAATCAATTTTTGATGAAGCCGTTATTCTGCCTGTTTTTGAATCGACATAGAGACGCACACAATATGTTTCGCCTTCTTTCATAGGTGTTTGTTGCTCACGAAAAGGAACTAAAATCTGTTTTGAGATACCAATATCTACAAAAGCTCCAATATCATTTACTTGCTTTACCTCCAGAAAAGCACACTCTCCTACTTGAGCTAAAGGTTTTTCTGTTGTAGCAATAATACGTTCTTCTGAATCAAAATACACAAAAACCTGCACCGAATCACCCGGCTGTAAATCAGTGGTAATATAGCGTTTGGGAAGTAAAATTTCTCCAAAGGCATCACCGTCTAAATACACCCCAAAATCTACTAATTTAACAACTTCAAGCTCTTGAACAACACCAACTTCAACCATTTTATATTATTTTTCCACAAAGATACTTGTTTGAATTGATTTTGTAACTAACAAGCGCACTCAGATTACGAACTTTTTATTGAGTTATGTTTTTACCTAACAATTACAACATAAACCGACTGATTATATCCCGACCAAATTCCTAAACCACCCGATATATTTGAAGTAAGATTTGAACCATGTCCGGCAAAAGGGTTCCCCACATTAAAAACCTCTTTTTCGTAATTGTTCCAAAATAAATATGATTTGTTATCAATACTAGCTATTTTTAAAAGTACCGTATCTCCTTTAGTAAAAGAAAAATCTCGTTCTTTTTCATAAAAATTTTCAGGTCCTTTATATATCGGTAAATCAACACACTCCCCTCGTATTAAAGCATTATCGAATGCAGATAAATACGTTGGGATAAATTCGGATTGTGACTGTAAAATTCGTGTAAAACTTCGATAATAATTATATGGCTCCCCATCATCACAAAACCGAATCCATATATACTTACTATTCGAATCGGTATCTGACTGTACCGTCCACATTGAATCTACAGACACAGAATTTTGAGGTATTGTTGTGCTTGCGGTTAACGTATCTGAACGGTAAAAGATCTCTATTGTATAAGTTTTGCCCTCTTGCCCTCGTATAATGCTAGATTCATAATAATGTTGCGGGAATAGATTCCGATCTCTTTTAAGCGTTAAATATTCTGTATGTTCCCCATCAGAAATACGTATATCTGCTCGTGTAGTAACAACATCTAAATATTTCGAAGAATCAATCTGAGAGTCTAATGCCAATGAAGTTGTGAGGATTACACGTGCCTGTCGCCCTACTTCAATATACCCATCTACCACCAACTTACCGCTCGAGGTATCGGTGTTAGTAAAATCATCTGCACATGCAAAACATATAACACTTATTATACAGAATGCTATGGTGTGTTTCATGGGGTATGAGTTTAGAGGTTTAAGGGTTTATGGTTTATAGGTACTGGGGATGTAATTACTGATTTCATTATTTGTATATCTATTGAGTATTAAAAAGTAAATATAATTGAACACGATGGTAGTATTGGAAACAAACCAACAAAATTTCTATTCATAGACATTGAAAAAGAATCAACATCTCCAATAATATCATGATATACATAGTAACTATTAATTCTATTATATACATTATACACAGACACATCAATACGTAATTCATGTTTTTGATTCTGTATGGCAAGATAATCTAAACTAACATCCATTCTATGATATAGAGGCATACGAGAATTATTAATTGGGCCATATTCGTTAATTAAATTCTTCCCGATAAAATATCTGGATATTGGCTCAGAATACACCTTACCGCTACTTACAACCCATATAGCAGAAAGACGAAGATTTGCAAACAATTCATAACTTGCCATTACGCTCAAATCATGTGGTTTATCATACGCAGCCGGATATAAAACCCCCATATTAATATCTTCAAATGTACGTAATGTTCGCGAAAATGAATACGAAACAGCTGACTGAAAGGCACCTTTTGTTTTAGCAAAAGAAAACTCTACCCCCGAAGCAAATCCTTTACCTGAGGTAATTTTATCTTCGAATGTTTCTGAATAATAGAGCGTTATAAAACCGTCTTTAAATTCTATTAAATCTCTCATTGTTTTTGCATACACTACAACAGAACCGGTATAGGCAGATTCCTTAAAATCTCTATAATATCCAATACTATACTGCATTCCCTTTTGCGAGGGAGCTTTTGCTGTTGCCGGCAACCAAATATCTGCCGGTAACGCAGCAGAGAGCATAGATACCATATGAAGATTCTGATTACTTCTTACAATTGATGCTTTTAAGGAAGATTCTCTTGTTAAGAGATACCTAAACTGAGCACGTGGCTCAAACCCGATATTTGAGTATAGTATTTCAAAAGGTTTATATACTGTAGAATCAACAATAGCAAGTTCTGCATCATAAATAAAATGAATAGCCGGACCAATATGTGCATATGGCATTATTCTAATACCAAATTCAGCAGCAAGTTTAGAACTAATATTTTTTTGATACGAAGCAAACATATTCATTTCGGCACTACGACTGAGTAATGGTTTAAAAGATGGGATATCAACACCATCTATTTGAGCCGAAATAGAGCCCGAATTAAAATCTGTGAGAGAAACATCTGCTCCTATTGTATATTCATAATCTGAATATCGTGCTATTCTCGAATACGATACGGAATTTTTACGTATTCCTGTTTTAACATCAAGCGTATAAAAATCTTGAGCTGCCGTAAAAACAAAATTATATTCAGAATAAGAAAAACCGCTTGTATGCTGTATGTTTGGTGACGAAAAATGTTTCCACTGTAAACTCAACACCGTATTTCCCCAGCTAACATCATTAGTTAAAAAAGAGCGAGGATTATACATTGTGTATATATCTTTACCGCCATACCATGTAAGAGAAAGAATATTTTTGTCATTATACACATTATCAAATCTAATAAGAGCATCGTAAAAATCAAAAGATGTTTCATTGCCGGCTCCGTTTTGAATAAAATTTGAAACAATTGGCATTACAATCATATCTAAATATGATGCTCTATATGAAACACGCAAGCCCGATTTTTTGCTTATTGGTGCAGCAAACATAAGACGAGACGATAATAATCCGGCAGAAATTGTACCCTCTAAAGAATCTACTAAGCCGTTACGAGAATCTATATGAAGCACAGAAGACATTCTACCGCCATACTGAATTGGTGCCGCAGATGTATATAATTGAGCCGACGAAATAGCATCAAACGGAAAAACAGAAAAAAAACCTAATAAGTGCGAAGGATTAAACACGGTAGCACCATCAAGAAGAATAAGATTTTGCTCTTGACTTCCGCCACGTACATTCATTCCCTGAGAACCTTCCATTTGACGAACACCGCCGGAAAAAGCTAAGGTGCGAACAATATCAGGTTCGCCTAAAATACGCGGATTACGTTCAATATTTTGTCTCGTTAAACTTATATTATCAGAGCCACGTGCATGAACCGGAGATTCTTCAAACTGACTACGAATTATTACATCATCTATTAAAACACCTTGATGCTGCATCGTAAATACTACCGTAGTATCTGACACTATAGTAAGCTCATAAAACGCATCATGATACCCAATGTGAGACAAAATAAACGTATACGTTCCTTGACTTACATCTATTGAAAAACGTCCTTTAGAATCGGTAAGCACCCCTATTTGTTGTTCTGATATATATATATATGTATTTGATAATACTGCATGCGTTGTATAATCGTGAACTACTCCTTTGCAAGAAAATTTTTGGGCACACACAATAGATTGTACCGATAAAAACCAGCACACACTAATTATATATGGTAATAATCTAATCAACACAAAATTGTATAATACAAAAATAAAAAAAAGGGCTGTCTTTTTAGGCAGCCCTTTCCATTATATTTTATAAAGGTATAATTCAATAACCTTAATAAGACGTGATATACTCTTCTTCATAATACCAGTCATCATGCCCATCATCACCGTTGTAAAAATCAAGACTTTCAAAAAGACTCGTAATATACTCAGCAAAATCTGCCATTTCAGATTCTAAGCTCTCAAATCCTTCAGAAAAATACACCTCTACATCAACCGGAGTAGTATTAGGTCCGAAATTAAAACGAACATTTGGGGCATTATATGTATCTCCCCAATAATCAACTCTTGATGTTAAATATAATTCAGCATCAGCAATTTTTTGGTTAACAGACTGATACATTAAATATACGTTTGCATGAGTGTTAATAAGAGTAACAAGCTGTGATTCAAATTGCTCATTTGTAATTTGATCATTATCAACTTGAACTAAATATGGATCTATTGCTTTTGCAAAATTTTGAGTATTTGCATTACCGGCAAGTCTAATATCCATTATTTGATAATGCATAGATACAGAACGCACATATGTTCCGGCTTCAGTAGCAGTACCACTTACATATGCTTCCATGTTTTCAACTCTTTCTACAAAATTTTCGATATCAGTTGTGTTTAAATTTCCATTAACTTGGAATCCTGATCCCATTAAGGTAGTTGCACCTTTTGTGAAACTATATGTGTATCCAACAGAAGACGTTGATTGAGAAGCAGAAACAGCCCACTTATAGGTATCAATAGTAATTTCTGATGAAATAGATGAAGGTAAACCATCTGAAGTATATGCGAAATTGCTTGTCATAGACATTGCTGTTGTTGAGCCAACTTTTAAGAACGCAGATATTTTAGAAGGAGCTTCGTTTGTTTCAAGATATTGATCATTAATACTTGTTAATTCAAATGTTAATCTAAACTCACAGTTATTTGTGGTGCTGTTTTTTGAAGGGAACAGAACTTTAACCATAAGTTCATTTGTTGCTGTTTCAACAAAATCACCTATTGAAGGATCCCATGTTAAAATAACAGCCATTTCTTCAATTTCCTCACGTAAAGGAGATTGTAATAATGCCTTTAAGTTAGATTTTTTACCACTTTTTAATCCGGCAACAGAAGTAACAATACTCTTAGTATACGATTTACTTTCATCCATAAGGTCAGCTAAATTTTCCATTGCTTCCATAGCAACAGTGGTTTCTAAACCTTTTAGTTGATTAATAAACTCAATACCTGCTTGTTCAATACTTGCTTTATGCTCTTCAGGAGTTTTAGAAGAGAAAGCCGGACCTTTTGAGTCATCTGGTTTTTTGTCATCATCATCTTTCTTGCAAGATGTAACAATTAATAATGCACTAAGTGCGATTACTGAAAATTTAAAGATTGTTTTCATAATAATTTTAATTTTTAGGTTCAATACAAAAGTAAAATTTATATATATAATATCCAAAGAATTAGAATAACTTTTTCATGACAGTTTATTATAAAAATACCCTATCAGTTATTTCCGAGAAATTTCTATCACTCGTAAATTTTGAGGAACACCTTGTGAAATCTCAAATAAAACTGCGGTCTTAACAGCATGAAAACCGGAATTCCCGGCTGCACCCGGATTAATATATAAGGCGTTATGTTCCGTATCTTTCATTACTTTAAGAATATGAGAATGACCACAAATAATAATATCAGGATTATGAAGCTCAATTTCTTTTTTAAACTCAGCTGAATATTTTTTAGGATATCCCCCAATATGTGTCATCAACACTGTTAATGAATTACTTGTAAAAACAAGTATTTCTTTTGTTTGAGTTCTTATTTCGTGATTGTCAATATTACCATACACCGCACGTAAAGTAGTAATTTTCGATAATGTTTCAATAATATCATAACTGCCAATATCACCGGCATGCCAAATTTCGTCAACCTGTTTAGCGTGATATAAGAATCTGTTATCGAGAAAACTATGAGTATCTGATAAAACAAGAATATTTTTTTTCATACTCTAATGCAACTATTTTAAATAAAAAGGAATCTTATAATAAAAGTAACATGTTTTACTTTAAATCTTACCTCCACAAAGCTATGTTTTAATTCTCAAAACATAGCTTTTTTTTTTTTTATTAATATTGATGTTGAAAATACAAATATTTATTTCTATCTTTGAATTATTATTTAGCAATACTTTTGTAAAAAATATAAACGTACAGTAATGAGTGTTCAGGATAGTTTTATTAAAAACTTCTCTTTTCATGGTGTTGCGGCTTTTTTGACTCCTGCACTCATTACTTTTTTTTTTAACCCCTAACATGTTAGTAAGATGAAAAAAAGATTTGCTTTAGCAATGTTGATTGGAATGATATCTTATAATGGGTTTTCACAAGTATCAACAGCATGTATTAGTATTCAAATTGAAACAAGTGAAGAGGCAAAAGAAGCCGAAGCTTGTGTATTAGAAATTGCTAATTTTATTTTAACTCAAAACCTCTTTTTCACAAGTGAAGATTTCCCGAAAATGAAACGTGATGTTTTACGATGGATAAACAGAACTATGAGTTACACAATAGATATTAACCCTAATATAGTTGCTTTTTGCACTAAAAAAAACGAAAATCTCCTTCCTGTTTTTCACGCTGCTCTTGCAAAAGCCGCCTTATCAGGCTCCACTAATTTTCACCGACAAGCAGCGGTAATTCTTGCAGAATATATAAAAGACGAAAAAAACAATGTTCGTCACACCGGTCCGGTAAAACGCTTCTTAACGGCTGTTGAAAGCGGTAAATTTGCTCAATATTACAACTAACAATAAAAAAAAAGACTGTCGAAATTCGACAGTCTTTTTTTTTGTAACACAATGATTGAAATATTACATAAAAAAACATGTAAGGTTTCAAGGCAAAATAATGACATAAACAAAAAAAACTCAGGTATTAAAACAATTAAAATCTGTATATTTGTAGAGTTTCAAAACAAAAAACATATACAAAATGAATACAACAATACAAGAAAAAATGAATTATCAAATACAAGCAGAGATGTTCTCTTCTAACTTGTATTTATCAATGTCTTCTTGGGCAACAGAAAAAGGGTATAAAGGCATTTCTCACTGGATGAAAATGCAGGCAATGGAAGAACATATGCACGCAATGAAGTTTATCGGGTTTATTGAAGATCGTGGTGGGAAAGTTGATATTCGAGCAATTGAACAACCCGAAAAGAAATGGAACGGTGTATTAGATATTTTTGACGCTGTGTTAACTCACGAAAAAAAAGTAACTTCACTTATAAACAGTTTATATGATATTGCTCTTCAAGAAAAAGATCATGCGTCTACCTCATTCCTTCAATGGTTTATTGATGAACAAGTAGAGGAAGAAGCTACTGTTTCTGAATTAATTGATGAAATTAAATTAGCCGGAGAGTCAGGTCCCGGTTTTTATATGATTGATAAAGAATTAAGTCAACGTCCTCCTGTTTCAGGACTGCCGGTGGCAAATGAAAAATAAATAAACTAAATATAAATTTTAAATTATAAGATTATGGCAAAGTATGTATGCGAACCATGTGGTTATATTTACGACCCTGTAGAGGGTGATCCTGATAGTGGCATTGCTCCCGGAACACAATTCGAAGATATTCCGGACGATTGGGTATGTCCAATATGTGGAGTTACAAAAGAAGATTTTGTTTTATTAGAAGAATAAATAACTCTTTGAAAAACTCTGAGAAGAAATTTTCAGAGTTTTTTTACAAATCCAAACAATAATTAATGAAAGCAGTAGCAGTAACCAAAGATATTTTTTGGGTTGGTGCAATAGATAGACATGTGAGAAACTTTCACGGCTATCTTACACAAAGAGGCACAACCTATAACTCATACCTAATATTAGATAAAAAAATTACACTCGTAGACACGGTAAAAGAAACGCATATCGATGAAATGATATCGCGTATTTCCGATGTAATTGACCCTTCAAAAATTGACATAATTATATGCAATCATGTTGAACCGGATCATTCCGGCGGTATGCCTGCAATACTTAAATATTGCCCTAACGCAACTGTTATTACCTGTGCTAGTGGCGAAAAAGGTCTAGAACAACACTACAGAGGCAACTGGAAATATCATATTGTTAAATCGGGCGACTCCTTTTCTATTGGTAAGCGGAGTTTTAATTTTATCCTTACTCCAATGGTACATTGGCCTGATAATATGATTTCGTACATGCCCGAAGAAAAAATACTCTTTTCTAATGATTCTTTCGGACAGCACTATGCTACTTCTGCTCGATTTGACGATGAAGTTTCTCTTGATGAAGCTTTATTTGAAGCTAAAAAATATTTTGCAAATATTGTTCTGCCCTATTCTGCTCAAGTAAGAAAAGAATTGGCTGCAGCTCAAAATTTCAATATTCAAACTATTTGTCCGAGCCACGGAATTATCTGGAGAAAATATATTCCCGAAATTGTAGAGGCATACCAAAAATGGGCAAATAATGTAACTCAGAAAAAAGTGGTGATTGCATATGATACTATGTGGAAATCAACCGAAAAAATGTCATATGCTCTGTATGAGGCATTTGAAGAAAAAGGATATGAAATTGCCTTTCACAATCTTCAAGTAAGCCATGAGTCTGATATTATGACAGATGTAATTGATGCCGAATATATCTGCGTTGGCTCTCCTACGCTCAATTCAGAAATTATGGCAAATGTTGCGGCCTTTCTTACCTATATGAGAGGTTTAGCTCCTAAAGGTGGACGACACGCAATTGCTTTTGGATCATATGGATGGAATGGTAAAAGTATTATTCATATTGAACAATTCTTAAAAGATTGTGATTATGATATTAAAGCCAGCTTTAACCACCAATATCGTCCTACTAAAGAAGATCTGGAAAGAATTACCGAAAAAACAATTGAAATATTATCATAAAAAACCAAAAACTATGACTAAGCAAAAACAAATCTATCAATGTGGTATCTGCGGAAACATTACTGAAGTTCTTCACCCTGCAGCAGGAACACTTGTATGTTGTGGAAAACCAATGAATTTACTAGAAGAAAACACAAAAGATGCTGCTACAGAAAAGCATGTTCCTGTTGTTGAAAAAATTGAAGGCGGTTACCTTGTAAGCGTTGGCTCTATTGCTCATCCTATGGAAGAAGAGCATTATATTGAGTGGATTGAACTCGTTACTCCTACACAAACGCTTCGCAAGTTTTTACAAGCCGGAGAAGAACCTAAAGCAGTATTCTACACTACAGAAACTGATGTGTTTGCTCGTGAGTTTTGCAATCTCCACGGTCTTTGGAAGAATAATTAATTACAGTATTACTATAATGTAAGGCAGTATAAAAATATACTGCCTTATTTTTTTATCTTTACTAGAATACGTGAATCACGTAAGTGCAGTATTGAAGTAAACATTTCGTATCTTTATCGTCAACACATTATAATAATAATTAATTAAAAGAGAAATATATGAAAATTGGATTTATTGGTCTGGGAAAAATGGGCGGAAATATGGTTAAACGCCTCTTGTTAGATAATCATGAACTTGTTGTTTTTGACTATTCAAAAGAAGCTGTTGCTGATGTTGTGGAAAAAGGAGCTGAGGCCGCTGCGAGTATAGAAGATATGATTTCTAAACTTCCCGATAAGAAAGTTATTTGGTTAATGATTCCTGCCGGAAAACCGGTTGATGACACCCTGCAAACGCTATCAGGGTTTTTAACTAAAGGAGATATTGTTATTGATGGCGGTAATTCCTTTTGGAAAGACACTCAAACGCGGTACGCTCACATGAAATCCTTTGGCGTTTCTTACATAGATTGCGGCACAAGTGGTGGTGTTTGGGGCTTACAAAACGGATATTGTTTAATGTATGGTGGCGATAAAGATGCCTGTGATTACACAAACCCACTTTACACTTCACTTGCTACAGAAAATGGCGAATTATATTGTGGAGAATCCGGTGCAGGACATTTTGTAAAAATGGTGCATAATGGAATCGAATACGGTATGATGCAAGCATTTGCAGAAGGTTTTGAATTATTACAGAAATCTCCTTTTGCCCCAAATCTTGATAAGGTAGCTCATGTATGGCAACATGGTAGTGTTGTACGTTCATGGTTATTAGATTTAATTCATAACGCCTTAACCGAAGATTCAGAATTATCTCAGCTTAAAGGATATGTTGAAGATAATGGCGAAGCTCGTTGGATGGTTCAATCGGCAATGGATTTCGAAGTTCCGGTACATGTAACAGCAGCATCATTATTTACTCGTTTTGAGTCTCGTCAAGATGATTCTTTTGCTATGAAAATGCTGGCTGCTATGCGAAATCAATTTGGTGGTCACGCAGTTAAAAAGGGCTAATTATGAATGCAATTGAGTCTCATATTGTTGTAATTTTTGGCGGTTCGGGAGATTTAACCAAACGTAAGTTAATTCCCGCAATGTATGATTTATACAGAAAGTCGCTACTCCCAAAAGATTTTGTTGTTTTGGGTGTAGGAAGAACTTCTTTTTCTGACGAAAGTTATAGAAATCATCTTCAACAAGGATTAGAAACGTATAGCAAGATATCTGAAACAGAATCTGCTGATTTTCTCTCACATTGCTATTACGTTAGCTCCGAATTTCAAAGCAAATCGGGAATACCGGCTTTTATTGAGAAGATACGTGATTTAGACCTTCGCTATTCTACAAAAGGAAATTTTATATTTTATTTATCTACTCCCCCGTCTTTGTACAAGCCGATTTCTGAAAATCTTGGAGAATCCGGCGTTTCCCGTCCGAGTGCAAACTTTCCGGGTTGGAAGCGATTGATAGTTGAAAAACCATTTGGCATAAATACAGAAACGGCAATTGCACTTAATACAGATTTACAAGCACATTTTGACGAGGAGCAAATATTTAGAATAGATCATTATTTAGGAAAAGAAACGGCTCAAAATATTCTGGTTACTCGTTTTTTTAATACGGTTTTTGAACCTTTATGGAATAGAAATCATATACATCATGTAGAAATTACTGCTGCTGAACGTGAAGGTGTTGGCTCTCGCGGTGGGTATTATGATAGTTCGGGAGCATTACGAGATATGCTTCAAAATCATCTTTTACAATTAGTTGCACTTATGGCAATGGAGCCACCTACAAATTTCAGCTCACAAGCAATACGAAATGAAATCTTAAAAGTATTTGAATCACTTCGTCCGCTTTCTTTAGAAAGTCTCGAGCGTCAGGTTGTAAGAGGACAGTACACGGGGGCTACAATAAAAGGAGAAACACACAATGCCTATACCCAAGAACCCGGAGTTCCGGAACAATCAAAAACAGAAACCTTTGTTGCTCTTAAGTTTTTTATTGATAATTGGCGATGGGGCGGTGTTCCTTTCTTTGTAAGAACTGGAAAAAACTTACCAACACGAGTAAGTGAAATTGTAATTACCTTTAAACATATTCCGCATCCGGTGTTTATTAAAAATGCAAGCGGACAAGAATTTAAGAATCAACTTATTATTAGAATTCAACCAGACGAAGGTATTATGATGCGTTTTGGCATGAAAGTTCCGGGAATTGGCTTTGATGTTGAATCAACAAACATGCATTTTAAATATGCAGATCACGGAAAAACAGATATACCGTCGGCATATGAACGATTACTTTTTGATTGTATGAATGGTGATGCATCCTTATTTACCCGAGCAGATGCCGTGGAACTTGCCTGGAAATTTGTTCAACCCATACTTGACGAATGGGAAAACAATCCGGATTTTCCACTTTATGGCTACCCTGTCGGTTCGTGGGGACCAAAAGCCGCTATTGATTTAAAAAAGGCATACGGTGAATGGCGTTCTCCGTGTAAAAATCTAACAAACTCTGATACATATTGTGAATTATGATAGTACATACAATACCGGAAATAGAAAAAATTGGTGATTATATATTGCAAAAACTTTCTGATGCAATACAAGAAAAAAACCATATTTCAATTGCACTTTCGGGTGGAAATACTCCTCTTGCACTCTTCACATATTGGAAACAAGTAACAGAATATTCACATATATGGAATGCAATATCCTATTATTGGGTTGACGAGCGAGCGGTACCTCCTAACCACACAGAAAGCAACTTTAAAGCAGCGAATGATAATTTTTTTAAACCACTTAACATTTCTTCGCAAAACATTCATCGCATGAAAGGCGAAGAACCGGTTAAGCAGGAAGCGCAACGCTATCATCAGCTTTTAGACAAAGAATTACCCAAATATAATGGCATTCCACAATTTGACTTTATATTCTTAGGTATTGGAGATGACGGACATACCGCTTCTATTTTTCCGGGACAAGAAAAAGAATTATTTAGCAGTTCTGAGTTTTGTAAGGAATCTAAAAATCCCTACACAAAACAAGAAAGAATAACACTCACCGGACAAGTAATAAATAATGCAAAACAGATTATATTTCTTGTTTTAGGAGAGAGTAAAAAAAATATACTTATAGACGTGTTAGATGCACATGCCGAAGTACGATATCCGGCACAATATGTAAAACCATCACATGCTATAGTAGAAATAATAACAGATATTACAGTATAAACCAAAAAACAAAGTACATATGAAAAAAATTCTTATAATCTATGGACCACGAGGTGGTTTCACAGAAGAAGTAGCAGACACAATAAAATCTGAATTATCTAAAAAATATGATGCTAAAAGTATTCCCGGATCTATGATTACCTCAGGCACATTTGAAGAATATGATTCAATTATAATTGGTGTAGCTACGCTTGGACACGATTCTTGGGATGCAGGACGAAATGATATTGATGTAAATCAAATTCAAAGTATTCTCACAAAATATGATTTTAGAAATAAAAAAATCGCCTTGTTCGGTTTAGGAAATTCAGTGTTATATCCACAGCATTTTTGCGATGACATGGGAATAATTGAGGAAATTTTGATAGAAAAAGGAGCTCACATTATTGGATATACATCAACATACAATTATACCTTTAAAGACTCTAAAGCATTACGGGGCGATAAGCTATGTGGCTTAGCTGTAGATAATGATACAGAAAGCGATAAAACAGAAACACGCATTACAGAATGGATTGATCAAATTACTATTGAGTTCTCCAAGTAATGAAGGTTTTAGACTCTCCATATTTATTTGTGTATGGGACTCTCAAACAATCCTACAATAATGAATGTGCATTATTTCTAAGGAATAATGCACATTTTTTATGCTCCGCATTTTGCTACGGAACACTTAAGCAAATAAGTTGGTATCCGGGCTTAGTTATTGGCAAAAAACACACAGAGAAAGTGTATGGCGAAGTATTTCAATTTTCCGATGCACACACACTCTTTTCTGTACTCGACGAATATGAAGATCTTGCCTCAGGAGAATATTCTCGAGAAATTATTACCGTATATACCGAAACAAAAGAACTTTCGGCTTGGGTGTATGTGTATACTGGTTAAATAACCTCATTGCATGTTTTGATTTATATTAGGATAACCACAAAGGGTTATCCCTACTACGTAAAACACGTAATTACCTCTCATACTATTGATAGATATGCATACAAGTATATTTTTGTATAAAATTAGAATTACAAAGTATTAACATATTAAAACAAAAAAACATGTCAGATTTGTTAGATGTAAAAGTAAATGAGTTCATGGCAAAAGTAATTGCCAAAAATCCGGCGGAAGTTGAATTTCATCAAGCTGTTCAGGAAGTTGTAGAATCATTATTACCATTTATTGAGGAGAATCCAAAATATAAATCGGCTAAAATTCTTGAAAGAATGATTGAACCTGAGCGCGTTGTTATATTTAGAGTGCCTTGGGTTGATGATAAAGGAGAAGTTCAAATAAACCGTGGAATTAGAATTCAAATGAATAGTGCTATTGGACCATACAAAGGCGGTATTCGTTTCCATCCTACGGTGAGTGTTGGAGTATTAAAATTCTTAGCATTTGAGCAAGTATTCAAAAACAGTTTAACTACATTACCTATGGGTGGTGGTAAAGGTGGATCTGACTTTGACCCAAAAGGAAAATCTGACAATGAAATTATGCGTTTTTGCCAAAGCTTTATGACCGAGTTAGCTCGTCATATTGGAGCAGACACCGACGTTCCTGCTGGTGATATTGGTGTTGGCGGACGAGAAGTTGGGTATATGTACGGACAGTACAAACGTTTACGTAATGAATTTACCGGCGTATTAACCGGAAAAGGTATTGGTTGGGGTGGCTCATTAATCCGTCCAGAAGCTACCGGATACGGACAAGTATATTTTGCACAAGAAATGCTTGCTACAAAAAATGATTCATTACAAGGTAAAATTTGTGTTGTGTCAGGTTCCGGAAATGTTGCTCAATTTGCAATTCAAAAAGCTACTGAATTAGGAGCAAAATGTGTAACAGCATCAGATTCTAATGGTTTTATTTATGATCCTGCGGGCATCAATGAAGAGAAACTTGCGTATATCATGGATCTTAAAAATAACAAACGTGGTAGAATTAAAGAATACGCAGAAAAATACAACTGTGAATATCACGAAGGAAAAACACCATGGGGTATTAGCTGTGATGTAGCTCTTCCATCTGCAACTCAAAATGAGTTACACGAAGAAGACGCAAAAACATTAATTAAAAATGGTTGTTTTTGTGTTTCTGAAGGAGCAAACATGCCTTCAACTCCAGAAGCAGTAGAAGTATTTTTACAAGCAAAAATATTATATGGTTTAGGTAAAGCAGCTAATGCCGGTGGTGTTGCCACTTCAGGTTTAGAAATGACTCAAAACTCTATGCGCTTAAATTGGAGCCGTGAAGAGGTTGATGAAAAACTAAAAAGCATTATGAAAAACATACATGCAACCTGTGTTAAATACGGAACCGAAAAAGATGGTTACATTAACTATGTAAAAGGAGCAAATATTGGCGGCTTTATAAAAGTTGCAGATGCAATGATTGCACAAGGTGTTGTATAATTTTTATATATAGTTTTTACACATAAAAAGGGCTGTTCAAATTTGAACAGCCCTTTTTTTCTATTATGTGAAATACTCTCTATATTATTAGAATTAATTAAATAGCAGTGCTACCTGTTTCTTCGGTTCTAATTCTAATACATTCTTCGAGACTTGTAATGAAAATTTTACCATCACCTACACTATTTGTACGTGCACCTTTAATAATTGCATCAACCGTAGGTTTAACAAAATCATCATTTACTGCGATTTCTATCTTGATTTTTGGTATTAGCGTTGGTGCCACTACCATACCACGATAAATTTCTTCGCGTTTTTGTTGTCCATGACCAGAAACACGGCTTACCGTAATTCTTTGTATATCTGCTTTTAAAAGCTCCTCATGAACCTTGTTGAGATTTACTTCTCGTATAATTGCTGTTATTAATTTCATTGTAATACTTTTTTTAAGATTAACGTAATTTTTATTGTGCATTTACTAAACCGTATCCACGCTCACCATGGTAACTGTCGTCAAGTCCACGCATTTCTTCATCTTCTGTTGAACGAAGCCCAACTGTTTTTTGAACTAGAACTATAAGTATCAAAGTTACAACAGCTGCATATACAATTGCAATAATTACAGTAATTGCTTGGATACCAAATTGAGTCATCATTTCACCAAACGTAAAGTCGCCTCTCATAAAGAATGCTAAGAATAATGCACCTACAATACCTCCAAGACCATGTATTCCGAAGGCATCTAAAGAATCATCATATCCTTTTTTATTCTTAAACATTAATCCTAAATAACATATTATTGAAGATAAAAATCCTAAAAAGATAGCTCCTACAACAGTTACAGCACCTGCAGCAGGAGTTATAGCAACTAAACCTGCTAAAATACCAGATGCAAATCCTAACGCACTTGCCTTACCTTGATGCATACCTTCAATTAACAACCACGTTAATGCTCCCGCAGCTGCAGCAATTTGAGTTACGGTTAATGCTTGTGCTGTTTCTAAACCACTCTGCACGCTAGATCCCGCATTAAAACCAAACCATCCTACCCATAGTAAACCGGCACCGGTCATTGTCATTACTAAATTGCTCGGACGAACACTCCCAACTTTATATGAGCGACGAGTTCCTAAATAAATAGCAGCTACTAAACCACTCACCCCGGCAGAAATATGTACTACCGTTCCACCTGCAAAGTCAATTGCATCCATTGCATGTAAGAATCCTCCAGGAGATGTTTCAGAGCCACCAAACCATACCCAGTGACATAATGGGTTGTATACAAATAAGCCCCATAAAGCAATGAATAAGATATACCCACCAAATTTTACACGTTCAGCAAATGCTCCTGCTAAAATTGCAGGGGTAATAATTGCAAATTTACCTTGAAACATTGCAAATACGTATTCAGGTATACCTTCTTCCATAATTGCCTCATCAATACCTTGGAGTAAGAAGTAGTCTGAATTCCAACCAAACCAGCCAAATAATACGCTGTCGCCAAAACTCATTGAATACCCTACAAGCACCCACATAATAGTCATTACACCCATTGCGGCAAAACTATGCATCATAGTCCCCAATACGTTTTTTGAACGTACTAAACCACCATAAAACATTGCCAAACCAGGCACCATTAACAACACAAGAGCAGTTGACGTTAACATCCATGATGTAATCCCGGTATCAATGCCGTCTTGTGCAAAAGCTCCCATCGCGGTAAACACCAACGGAAAACTAAGCAAAATTTTTAAACTTCGTTTCATTTTTTAGTAATTTTTATGTTTTTAATTATTATTTGAAATCAAAATTACAAATAATTTTAAAAAAAGCAACATAAATTATATTTTTTTATAAAAAATCAATATAACATATTACATTTTATATGCACAATACAAAATTTTATTATTTTATAAAACACACCCCCATAAAACATATAGTATAAAAACAAAAACGCATAGTTTTTATACATATATATACTATTCCTCTAATAATAGAGTAAGCGAATGGAAATTGTGTAAATAGTAAAGGTAATCTCAGAGGGCTCTCCTAGACCTTTTTAACATTAAATATCATATCAATTGTTACAGAACCATCAGGTTCAATATAATCCTGCTCTTTATAATCTATAACTTCAAATCCAAAAAACTTAAAACTATCAGTAACTGCCTGTTTACTATGACGGTGTACTATGATTTTTTCTCCATTTGCAAATCCCATAGTATCCAAAGCAGATGTATTACCCTGCATGCAACTTATATAAACAATTGATTCTGAATGAGTATATGGTTCAATTTGAGATACAAATTGTTCAAGCTGAGAACTTTCAATATATGGTAATCCAAAGGCACAGACTATCAAATCATATCTGTGTATTGGTATCTGAATATTCAACATGTCTGATTTATAAAACATTCCATCTCCCAGTTTTGATTTAGCACGGTCAAGCATTGTTTCAGATAAATCCACACATGTTATTGCAATAACAGGAAGTAGCGTTTTAATAAAACATGAAACATTTGCCGGACCACTCGCAATATCTAATAAAGTACGCGTATACATGGCTTTAGCAACAAAATCAACATAACTTTGATTGTACTGTGTTAATGCCCCAATTGTATCATCATATTGCTCTGAATATTTGGAGTAAAAATTCAATAATCTTTTCTGTTTTCATTTCTGAGTTTTTTTCTTTCATATAATTATGTGTCTTTTTTACTACATCCATTAATTGTTGAAAATTATTGGAGATAATGCTTCTTTTTACTGTTCAAAGATAAAAAAAATACGAGTGCCGACTTCTGAGATATGGTCATTTTATTTGTGTATTCAAAGACCAGTGTCGATATTTATGTGCCCACACAGCAGGACAAACGCATCTTAATTACATGTATAATTTCTTTCGACACGCAGTGGTATGTTTTTTTTTTAATTAGATGTAATATACATTATCCACATCCCTCGACTGCCGCTACGACGAGAAGGAATCTCATTCACTTCCGGTCGAGTTTGCCGAGACCTTTTTCTCTAAAAAGGGAACAGAGGTCCCTGAGGTTCTCGAAGGGTGGTTTCTGAGCTCGCCGAAGGGCGACGGTGTCATAACGAATGGTTTATCAAAGGACTGTTCCTAGAACACGAAGGGGTATTATAGTAACTATGTTGTCCTTTCAGACGCTTTTTTACATATCATTACTATTATAACCCAAGGCGTTGCCGTTGGGCTAAAATAATAAAAACTTTCAGCTTTTTCTTAATTAGATGCGTTTGCCCTGAGCAACCAAACGGGATACTCATGGCATGTAAAATAAAATATGTATCTTTGCGGTAAATAATTAAAATTAATACATATGTTACAAAATGATGTTGACAAAGCAAGCTACTGTTTAGGATTAAACATTGCTTCGAGTCTTAAAAATGAAGGGATTTCAGAAATTAATGCAGATGCTTTAGCTCAGGGTATTGCAGATATTATGCAAGAAAACACTCTACAAATACCTATTACCGAGGCGTCTCAAATTGTTCAAGCGTTCTTATCACAAGCTCAACAAAAAAAATTCGAGAAAAATATAACTGAAGCTCAAAAATTCTTAGCAGAAAATGCTAAACGTGCAGAGGTAACTGAGCTTCCAAGTGGATTACAATATGAAGTGTTACAACAAGGTAGTGGAGAAAAACCATCTGCAACTAATACTGTTACAACTCACTATCATGGTACGCTTCTCGACGGAACAGTATTCGATAGTTCGGTACAGCGTAATCAACCTGCTCAATTCCCGGTAAATGGTGTTATTAAAGGATGGGTAGAGGCATTACAACTTATGCCGGTTGGTTCTAAATGGAAATTATATATCCCTTCTGATTTAGCTTACGGTGCTAATCCTCACCCGGGGGGACCGATAGAGCCGCATATGGCACTTATTTTCGAAGTTGAATTACTCGAAATTAATTCATAAAATTATACAAGAAAAAGGAAAAATTCAATTAGTAAATGCAACAGTTTTGATTTTTCTCTCTTTCCTGAATGA
>OBJA01000210.1_pt1 | contig 57182 bp, 50 predicted proteins | sample 1519751 | NCBI WGS metagenome assembly OBJA01 (sample SAMEA3881238, study PRJEB22517) | soil metagenome | biome: lake sediment; feature: soda lake sediment; material: sediment, water from around vicinity | place: India | collected 2013-12-23 | depth 3 m
GTCCAGTAATGGTCAGGGCGTTTTATTATGGGCCGAAAATGCAACGGGGAGGGCGGCGAACAATGAGCTGGATATTCGATGTGTGAAAACTCCCCTTATGCCAACTGTCATCTCCGTTTTTCCAGGATAAAACGCTCCACAGCAGCTAGAGTTGTTCATAACACTGATTTGATGAGAAGGCGTTGCACCATGAAACTGTTGATTTCAAATCCATTGCTTATTTCGCTTATTCTCGCTTCTCCATTCTTTACGCAATTCTCCCTCGCTGATTCGCGCTTTGATCGCCAGAGCGACAGGTACTATCAAGGGCGTGAGGACTTCCATGCGAGGAAAGAGCTGCAATGGCTACAGAACCCGGCTGTCATTCTTGGCCCACGGGGGGAGGTTTGGCTACAGACTCCGGAGGCCACTTTTGGACCGGATGGGGAAATCTGGTTGCACACACCGGACATCACCATTGGACCGGATGGTGATACCTGGATTCATACGGATGACGTAATCATCACCCCTCGGGGTGATTTGTGGATTTACGATCGCTAGCGGTTTTACAGCCTGTTGTGGTTGTACGCGGATTGTTTTCTTGCTAGTTTCCAGTCCATGGCGGGAGGGACGGCGATAGGGATTGCTGGCACCCTTCTGTAAAAGAACATAACACCAGGTACTGCTCATGAAGTTACCCGCAAGTGCAACCCGGTCGCGCCAGCAGATGGAACACACCATTTCTGCTGAGCGGAATTCCCGCAATAGGGCCATGCTGGAGATTTATCACAAGCATTGGTGGGGCGAAGTCACCAATGATATCGACATGATAATGGCAACACTTCCCCCCCATGATGTGCACTACCGGTTTGACGGTCACCCCTTTGTTATGGGCGAAACAATCGAATTCCATACCACTACTGAAGCACGTGCCATGTACCAAAGAGTCATCGATCACGGTGGTAACCTGACGGGTCCTTTCGAGGATGCGCGCTGGGCCTTTGGCGACTGGGGGCTGATGTTTGAAGGCACACTGCACGGCATATACCGGGGCAGTATGTTTGCGGGCAGGGTTCCGGATATTGATCCCCAGCAACGCTATCTGATCAGTTACAAATCTGTCAGCTTGCACCCCATGGATATCGAAAAGGGATTGATGCTGGGGGAGATTGTCTATTCCGGTGTGCCATTGCGTTTCGATCCGGTTACGGAGGACACGAGACGAGCAATTCTCGATGTCTGAAGCAAGATCTCCGTCCTTGCCCCATACACTTATCGCAGCCTTACCAGGGTTGTATGTTATTTTTTTACTTTTTCTGACTGGACCACTTATGGCGACTGAATCCAAGGTTGAGAAAACCTCATTACCACAATGGAATGACTATCTGGCAACTTTGGCGAAAGGGGATGAGTTGCTTGAGACCCTCGCCAGTCCTGAGGATGAAATCCAGCGCCAGGAGCTTTACGAGTTGCTGGTGAAGAGTTTTGCCGGTGGTGTGTTCAGTGCTGTGAGCGACCCTGATTACCCGGATTTTGTGCCAGCAGTGAATACGGTGCTCAATACGGTCGGCGTCAACCCTGATTTTGTTTATGCATACACCAAGGTGGACGGCACAGGGGTGTACCGGCTCTCAGGCTATCGCGGTGACGGCCTGTTCCTGATGTTTGATTTTATGGCTGGCGGACTGGGTGTGCTGGACGAACTTGGCCCTTCTCTCAGCGTATTGGATATTGATAAATACACCATTGGACCTGATGGCGAATTTGACATCCTGCTCAGTACTGAAAAGCCGGAAGACTACACTGGTGACTGGTATTATCTCGATCCCAAAACCCGCACCCTCAATGTGCGCCAGGCATCCTATCACTGGGGTGTGGACAAGGAGGCACGACTGGCCATTGAGCGGCTCGATGTGATTGACCGGCCCCGCGCTCCGAATACGGCAGATATTTCGAGACGTTTGCAGGCGCTGATGGCTTACCCGCGCTTTTATGCGGGGTTCGCCACTAACTACATTACCAATCTGCGCAACCAGGGCTTTATCAATAAATTGCAGCACGACGACTGGGCAGGTCGCGGTGGTATTGGCGGTCAGCATTACTATCAGGGGATCTTCCGCCTGGAGCCTGGCCATGTGCTGATCCTGGAAACGGAATTACCTGAAACCATGCGTTACTGGAATGTGCAGTTGTCTGATTTGCTGTGGAACTCCATCAACTGGATGAACCACCAGAGCAGTCTCAATGGCGCCCAGGCATTGATTGATTCCGACGGTCGCTTCAGGGCAGTGATTGCCAGTGAAGATCCCGGCGCGGCCAACTGGCTGGATACAGGTGGCATTACCGAAGGGACAATGATGCTGCGCTGGAATGAAGCTTCCTCTGGTCCTGTACCGATCCTGCGCAGCGTACCACTGGAAAAGTTGCGGGATGAATTACCTGCGGATACGGTATTTGTTACGGCTGCTGAACGCAAGAAAAGCCTGCAGGAGCGGCGCCGCAGTGTGCAGCTGAGGAGGCGATGGTAAAAAATGAAGCCCCGACCAGTGAGTGGTGATTGCGATCATTTGCCGCCCGGAGGGATTTGTGCGGCGATATTCACCGCCAGCTGGTGGGTGAGTTCGCTGTAGGCGCGGGCAAGGGCGCCATAGTCGCCATCGGCTCCATCCACTGGTGTCATAAACCTTTCCTTCCTGCTGTAGATAAGCCGCTTGCCCTTGATGTCCTCGAGAATCCAGCTGGCTTCGAGCAGCGCATTGCCGCTGGCCGTGCGATTGAAATCAAGGATGTCGACGCGCACGGCGTACTCGGGAACGGCGGTTCTGGTCCACGGAAAGTTGCGCATATCCGCCCCGGTTAGTCCCGCCAGATTTTGCACCAGCACCCGCTGAATCCCCCTGTCGAGAGGTTCCGCCCAGCGGCGGTCATCACTTACCACCGTTTCTCCCGCGTTGCGGTGGGTGATGATCTGCGGACGATCCAGAAACGGAGCAACCCGTACGGGGCCAACCCCGATAACGGTCTCGCGCAAGGGCGCATCCGACGCGGGCGCCGCCACTGCCGTGAGCAGGTAATAGTGGGTGGTCAGACTGCGCGGCCCCTGACAACCACTGAGGGCGAGAGCAATGATCAGCGCTGTGGCAACGTTCTGAAATGATGAGCCCATGGGTTGTTCCTAGTCGGGTTTGCCAAAGATAAGCACTTCCGGCTGCCGCTCCAGCAGGTCGGAAAGATTGCGCAGTTGCTCGGCGGCCTCATTGATGCTTTTTGATGCACTGTTGAGTCGGAACAGTGTGGGTGAGTCGTCAGACACCAAAAAGGCTGCATTGGCGGAAAACTCCTCCAGAGTGGCAGCGCTCTGGTTGAGTTTTGCCAAAGCTTCATCCAGTGTGGCGAGCCGCTGGGGCATATCCCGGTTAATGTCAGTGAGGAGCGTATTGGCGCTTTGCGCCACCTGCGCATAATCGTTGCCCAGACGGATGCCCATTTTGCTCAGATCATTTGCGGCTATTTCCAGGGAGTGGATAGCGCTGCCCATATTGCCTGCCAATTCCTGCATGGCAGGATCATTGAGCAGTTTGTTGATACCGCTAAAGGTCTCTTGCAGGTCATTGACCAGTTTGTTGACATCCACGGATTCCAGATCGCGGGTCAGTTGCTGGAGATTGGTGGGGGTTGTGGGCAGCTGCGGGTACTCCGTTTTGACTTTCTTGTACAGCGCGGGCTTGCTGGGATCAAAATCCACATCCACATACAGCAGTCCGGTGAGCAGGCTCTGCTGGCGCAGCTGGGCTCGCAGGCCACGCTTGACCAGCTCTTCGACGCTGACGGGTTTGCCCCCGGCCTCCATGGAAGTGGCGTCAATTTCAATGGTCACCAAGTTCAGAACATCGATGCTCTTGCCGTGCAGGCTGGAGCGGATATCGGTGACCTGGCCGATTTTCACACCCTTCAGGGTGACCGGCGCTCCGATATTCAGGCCCCTGATGGACGTGTCGTAAATCAACATATAGCGATCCCTGGGGCTCCACCAGTTGCTGCCGCTGAACAGCAGCACCAGCAGTGCCGCCAGGGCCAGGGCGACAACTGTAAAGAGCCCGACGGCAACCGGGCTGGCGGAACGACTCATGGTGTTTCTCCTGCCGTATAGGATGGCTGTTCGAGGGGATCACCCCGGGACAGAAACTCCCGCACTATGGCATGTTTGCTGTGATGTAGCAGCTCATGGGGATTGCCGTAATCCAGCTGGGTTTTGCTGTCGGCATCAAGAAACACCGAGTTGGTGGCAATACTGAAAATACTGGCCAGTTCATGGGTAACGATCACCACGGTTCCCCCCATGCTTGCGCTGATTTGCACGATAAGTTCATCCAGTCGCTTTGAGCTTAAGGGATCAAGCCCCGCTGAGGGTTCGTCAAAAAACAGCAATTTCGGGTCGAGGGCGATGGCTCGCGCCAGGGCTGCGCGTTTTTGCATGCCGCCGCTGATTTCTGACGGGTAGTAGTCCTGAAAACCGTGGAGGCCAACCAGCGCCAGTTTGTAACCGATCAAATCAGCCATTTCGGCCTGGTTCAGTGAGGTGTATTGCTGCACTGGCACCGCCACATTTTCCGCCAGGGTGAGGTCGCTGAACAGTCCGCCGCGCTGGTAGGTAATGCCCCATTGCCGTCGTATGGCCTTTTGCTCAGCAGGGGTTGCCGTGAAGAAATTCTGGCCATTGATAACAATGTTCCCTTGGGCCGGTTGTTCCAGGCCGATCATGTGTTTGAGCAGGGTGCTCTTGCCGCAGCCACTGCCCCCCATGATCACAAAGACATCGCCCCGTCGCACACTAAAATTCAGATTTTCCTGCACCAGGCGGGCGCCGTAACGCATGGTAAGGTCCTGCACTTCGATCACAACATTTCCACTGCTCACTGTACTCTACACCTGCAACAGGTTGTAGATGATGTTCAGCGCTGCATCGGCCACCACCAGGTAGACGATGGCGTGTACCACTGCCCGGGTGGTGGCGTTGCCCACGCCGGCAGAAGAGCGGGTGCTTTGCAGGCCGGCCTGGCAACCGGCAATGGCGATAAGCCCGGCAAACACCAGGCTTTTGAACAACCCGGTGGCAATGTCAGTCAAAGACACGGCGCTGCGCGCCTGGCTGATAAACTGTGTAAAGTTGACATCCATTCCTGCCGCCACCAGGGCGCCTCCCACCAGACCTACCAGGTTGGCAAATATCACCAGCAGGGGCATCACCAGTACCAGCGCCAAAAAACGCGGCACCACCAGATATTCTGTGGGAGATAAACCCAGGGTAGTGACCGCATCGATTTCCTCATTGGCCTGCATGGTGCCCAGCTGCGCCGCGTAAGCTGCGCCGGTGCGACCTGCCATGATCACCGCCGTCATCAGCGGCCCCATCTCCCTCACCATACCGAGGGCCACCAGATTGGCGACATATACTTCGGCGCCAAACTGGCGCAGCTGCACTGAACCGAGATAGGCAAGAATCATCCCCACCAGCACACTGATCAGGGCAACGATGCCCAGGGCCTTGGGTCCACATTGTTCAATAAAATAAAACAGATCGCGGATGCGGGTCTGACTGCGACCGGAAAAAAAGCGCAACAGGGCGATCACCAGTTCGCCGATAAAGGCGAGAAAATCCACCGCTGCCTGCTGTATACCGCGCCAGCTGGCCACCAGGCTGGCGACAAAACCGGGTGCTGCCGGGATGAGAGCAGACTGGGTTTTGACGCTGGTGGCAAGGATCAGCAGCTTTTGCATATTGTCCGGCAGCGCGCTGGTATCGAGACTGATCTGACCCTGTTCACAGTGGCTTGCAAGCTGAAACAGCCGCGCCAGCAGGTTGGAATCCCACACTAGCGAGTTGTCCGCTGCCAGTTTCAATTGTGAGGTGGTGTTGCCCAGAGCTACGTCGCGCAGCGCTGCAAAGTGGGGCAACGCAAGGGGGCTGCTCCAGTCACCGGCAAAAGTCATGGTTGCGGTCTTGTCGTCAAGCTCCACTGAAAAGGTGGGAGCATTATCCACAGTGTTCATCCGCCTGCCTTGCCATGGTGACGTGTCTCAAAACAGGCAAAAAGACGCTGGTATCTCTGTTTCGCAATAACATCCTTGCGAGTATCAATACTATCCATTGAGGATGTGTCTCCGCTGCTGCGTGTTTGCAAAGTATATGGAAGGCAGTGACTGAAAGCGATTATCACTGGTAGGGTGGTGGACTTGCTGGATAACTGCGTTTATTGTTCACCGCATGCATCCTTTCAAGCGGCGCCATTTCCTGCATCTGAATGTGTGGGAAGCAGGCGCAAAAAGGGCAATAAAAATCCATAAAGCCCCCGGAGTTATCAATGAAAACCGTTAAATCGTTCTGTCGCATGTGCGCCTCTGCCTGTGGCACAGTCCTTACACTGGATGACAACCACAGGCTGGTCAAGGTTCGGCCAGACGAAGACAATCCCATGTCCAACGGTTACCTGTGTTACAAGGGATTGTACGCCGACGAAGTGCAAAACAGTCCGCACCGTCTGATGCACACGGTCAAGCGCATGGCCGATGGCAGTTATCAGCGGATCGACAGCGAGCAGGCTCTTGATGAAATCGCCGAAAAAATGCAGGCCATTATGGCGGAGCATGGCCGCGATGCCATTGCCCTCTACAAGGGAGGCCACTCCTATCTGACCGCTACCGCGATGATCATGTTGCCCATGTTCCGCGAGGCGCTCGGCACCAATTCCTACTACTCCACTGCCACCATTGACCAGTCCGCCAAATTTGTCGCGGTGGAGCGCCTCGGCGCCTGGGGCGCGGGCAAGCATCCGCTTGAGGAGTCTGAGGTGGTGATGCTGATCGGCACCAACCCGCTGGTGGCCCACTCCAGTCCGGGCCTGCTCACCACCGACCCGGTCAAGACCCTGAAAAGGGAGCGCGCCCGCGGCCTCAAGATGATTGTTATCGACCCGCGACGCACCGAGTGTGCGGCGTTCGCCGATATTTTTCTGCAGCCCTGGCCCGGTGAAGACGCCACAGTGGTGTCCGGCCTGATCCGCATCGTTCTCTCTGAAGGCTGGGAAGACAAGGCGTTTGTCTCCGAGCATGTCAGGGATGGCGGTATGGAGCGCCTGTGGCAGGCGGTGGAACACTTTACCCCCGACTATGTGGCAAGACGGGCGGGTATCGATGCCGCCGACCTGTTCCGTGCAGCGCGGATGTTTGCCGGGTCTGCGACCGGCGCCGTGTTCTCCGGTACCGGTCCGTCCATGGCGCCCCACGCCAATCTCAACGAGCACCTGATCGAAAACCTCAATGTGATTTGCGGCCGCTTTCGCCGCGCCGGGGAGCGCATCCACGATATTCCCATCCTGCTGCCCGAACGCCCGGTATACGCCCAGGTGATACCGCCGCTGCGCGGTTTTGCCATGGTCCCGCCCAGTCGCATTCGCGGCGCCGGGCAGTTGTGGGGCGAAAAGATGACCTCCACCCTGCCGGATGAAATTCTCACTCCGGGGGAAGGCCAGGTGCGCTGCCTGTTCAATGCCGGAGGCAACCCCGCCAGCTCCTTCCCGGACCAGCTGAAAACCGTCAAGGCGCTCAAATCCCTCGACTTGCTGGTCAGCCTCCAGGCGTTTATGGATACCACGGCGCGGCTTGCCGACTATGTCTTTGCCGTGAAGCTGCAATATGAGCGCGCCGATATCCCCATGTACATGTTTGACATGTCCTACTACCCGAAAAGCTGGTCTCAGTACACGCCGGAGATTATCCCGCCACCGGAAGGGTCGGATCTGGTGGACGACTGGTATGTGTTCTGGGGGCTGGCCAAGCGACTCGGTCTGCAACTGGCATTTGGCGATCAACTGCTGGATATGGAAACCGCGCCCACCACGGACGAGCTGCTGCAGATTCGCTGTCGCGGTTCCGTTGTACCCCTCGACGAGCTCAAGAAGTACCCCGAGGGCAAGGTGTTTGACCTCGAGCACTATGTGCAACCGGCGCAGCCGCAAGCCATGGGCAAATTTGATGTCATGCCCGATGATGTCTACGACGAACTGCGCCAGGTGGCAGGGGAGCCTTTCCGCCAGGAGATTCTTAAGCAGGGCGGTTTTACCCACCAGCTACAGGTGCGACGGGTGAGGGAGATCAACAACAGCTCCGCCATGTGGATCAAGGCGGTGGAAAAACGCATGCCCTACAATTGGGCGGCCATGCACCCCGATGATCTTGCGGCGATGGATCTGGCGGTGGATGCGAAGGTAATGATCCGCTCCGAACACGGCAGCATTCCCGCCCATGTGCGCCCTGACGACAGTATTCGCCCCGGTGTCGTGTCCATGACCCACAATTGGGGCGGCTTGCCAGATGACGCCGAGGGCAGCGCCGAGCCGGGCGCCAATGTGAATTTGCTGATCAGTACCGAACACCATGTGGAACCCATCAATGCCATGGTCAGGATGACGGCCATTCCCATCAGCATTACCCCTATGGATTAATCAGGGCAGGACTTTTTACACAACCAATCCCCACAACCAACTCTGATATACGAACAGGGAGTAAGTGATGACAAGTGACGCATTTCGATACGAGGGTAAGCGGGTGCTGGTGGTAGGTGGCGCAACTGGAATGGGTGCTGCGGCGGCCAGGATAGCCATGGATCTCGGCGCCGAGGTGATTGTTATGGATGTGGCGGAGGTGCCCTATGGCGCCAACCAGGTGATCAGGATTGACCTGCGCAGCAAGGACAGTGTCGAGGCCGCTATTGGCCAGATCACGGGACCTGTCCATGCCATTTTTTCCTGCGCCGGTGTCGCTGACGGGGTGCCCGGTATCATGCTCATCAACTTTATCAGCCAGCGCCATATCATCGACCAGCTGGTGGCCCGGGGTGTGATTGGCCGTGGCGGCAACATTGCCATGATTTCCTCCGCAGCGGGGCTTGCCTGGATGCAGAACCTGCCACAGCTGGTGGAGTTTCTGGCAGCACCTGATTGGGACGCCGCCGCTGACTGGATTGCCAGCCACCCGGGCACCGACACCTATATGTTCAGCAAACAGGCCATGTGTACTTACGTGGCGCGTCAGGCATTTCCACTATTGCAAAAGGGCATCCGTATCAATTCAGTGATGCCCGGACCCACCGACACACCCCTGGCCCGCGCCCACGCCGATCAGTGGTTGGGTTTTGGCGCCCGTTTCCGCGCTGATGCCGGTATCGAAGCGCTTACACCGGAGCAGATTGGCAATACAATGGCTTTTCTGTGCAGCGATGCTGCGAGCGGGATCAACGGCATCAGCCTGCTGGTGGATTCCGGCCATATCAATGCGGGCATCAGCGGTGCCTATCAGGATCCGGACTTGCAAGCCCTGGTCTGAGAGCGATTGTCTTTGAAATCTCCGTGTCTCATGAGCATTCTGGGTAAACGTTTCTGATTACCCAGACATGGCGCGGGTCTTTTGGCAGCAACCGGGATAAAAGTCAGTGACATACGATCAGGCCAGCGTCCTCGCTATTCTTGTGGCCACCATGGGGCTGTTTATGTGGGGCCGCTGGCGCCACGATATGGTGGCAGGGGCGGCATTGCTGGCCTGTATTTTTGCCGGCTTGATTCCCGGCGCCGAGGCCTTTGCCGGATTCGGCCATCCCGCCGTGATCACCGTTGCCTGCGTGCTGGTGTTGAGCCAGGGGCTGCAAAATTCCGGGGCCGTCAATGTGCTTGCCCACCACCTGGTGCCCAGCGGCCTCGGACCCACATTGAGTATTGGCGCACTCACCGCGCTGGCAGCGGTGATGTCGGGGTTTATGAACAATATCGGCGCCCTGGCGCTGCTGATGCCGGTGGCACTGCAGATGGCCAGCAAACAGGGCCTGCCACCGGGCAAAGTATTGATGCCCCTCGCCTTTGGTTCCATCCTCGGGGGCACCACCACCCTGATTGGCACACCGCCCAACCTCATCGTGTCTGGCTTTCGCGCCGAGGCCGGGCTGGGCAGTTTCGGCATGTTTGATTTTACACCGGTGGGCGCCGTACTGACCCTGGCAGGGGTCGTTTTTGTGGTGCTGCTGGGTTGGCGCCTGGTGCCCAGCCGCACCAGTGCCGCTGGCGCCGGCTTTGATACCGGCGCCTACATGACTGAGGCACGTATCGATAGTGGTGGCAAGGTGGTGGGCAAAAGCCTGGCAGAAGCGGAGAAGTTGCTGGGTGACAACGATGCCCAGATTGTCGGTATGGTGCGCCATGAGTTTCGCCTCATGGCGCCCAACCCCCACCGCATTCTGCGGGAGGGGGATATCCTCATTATCGAGGCAGACCCAGACTCCCTCTCGTCGACGCTTTCGGCACTGGGGTTGAAGCTGGAAGAAAGCGTCAAAGTGAAGGATTCCCCTGCTGTTGATAAATCTGCAGGGGATGATGACGGGAGTCAGGCACCGGCAATCGAGGACCCGGATACCGTTCTGGTCAACGGCGCTGATAGCAGCGTGGCCGACACTGGAGAGAATGGCGAGAAGGGCAAAAGCCGGGATCAGGAGGTGGTCATTCAGGAGCTGGCGGTGATGCCCGGTTCCAGCCTGGTGGAGCGTTCCGCCACGGATATCGATTTGCGCACCCGCTACGGCATCAATCTGCTGGCCCTGTCCCGCCAGGGCCAGCGCACCATCCGTCGGCTGCGCATCACCCGGCTGCAGCCTGGGGATGTCCTGCTGATGCAGGGATCTGTGGAGGCACTGTCAGGATTTTCCCTGGAGTTCGGCTGCCTGCCTCTGGCGGAGCGGGATATCCGTATCCCCGAGAAGGGCCAGGCTCTCAGCGCCGGGCTGATCATGTTGCTGGCCATACTGGTCACTGCTACCGGACTGTTGCCCGTTGCAGTGGCGTTCGCCGCCGGTGCCCTGGCCTATATGGTGTTGCACATCGTCCCGCCGCGCTCGGTCTACCATGCTGTCGACTGGCCGGTGATTGTGCTGCTGGCGGCTATGCTGCCGGTGGCGGGTGCCATGAGCTCCACTGGTGCGGCGGACCTGATTGCCCAGCTATTGCTGGACAACGTGGCCCAGGGCCACGCCGTGGTGGCACTGGGGGTGCTACTGGTGGCTACCATGGTTATGACGGATTTTATGAACAACGCCGCCACCGCAGCGGTGATGTGTCCCATAGCTGTCAGTTCAGCACTGCAGCTGGGTGTGAATCCTGACTCTTTTTTGATGGCGGTAGCCATCGGTGCTTCCTGCGCCTTTCTCACCCCCATCGGGCACCAGAACAACACGCTGATCCTGGGGCCGGGGGGGTTCCGTTTTGGGGATTACTGGCGCATGGGGCTGCCCCTGGATATTCTGATCGTTGCCGTTACCATTCCCATGCTGCTGTGGGTTTGGCCCTTGTAGCCTTTCGCCAGCGCTGAGGCAGATACCTCTTTCGATACAGTAAGGCATTGTTTTTAAAAATAAATACAGATTGCAAAGGTCAGCTGTCAATATCCTGATAGCTGTCCGGCAAAAAACGCGGTGTACAAATGGCGAGAAAGACAAGATCAACTTCCCCGCTATTGGTAATCCGCTGTGGGCTACCGGGGGGGATCAGCACCACATCGCCTTCAGCGACCTGTTGCGGGATCAGCTCGCCCACTTCGACTATGCCGGTCCCCTTGAGGATGACATAACGTTCGGCCGTGTCCATCAGGCGGTGCCAGCGGGTGGAAACCCCAGGCTCCACCCGCGCACGGGCAATCGACAGCTGCGGGTCATCATCGCTGTTGGAAACCTCGATGATATGGCAGCCCTCGGGCAGGTAAAATTCAGTCTCGGCTTTGAGAGGGCGAACGGTGGCTTTCATGGGTAATCCATCGGTTAGCGGGGTTTGTCAGTGCCCCGCCAGATATTGGCTACCTTGACCGCCAGAATATTGGCGGCCAGCAAGAGGGTGACGAAGTTGGCGAGGATAATGGCAAGGTCGATCTTCACCAACCCGTACACCAGCCAGCACGCTACGCCGACGGTAAACAGCAGGTACATGAACAGCGAAATCCCCTCGGTGTTGCGGGTGCGCAATGTCAGTACTGCCTGGGGCACAAAGGACAGGGTGGTCAGCAGGGCCGCCACATAGCCGATATTCACAAGGTCGGGCATAAACAGGTTTCCTTTGCTATTTCTTCTTGTCCATGGCCTGTTTGAACAGGGCGGCCATAGTCCCCTGTTGAGAAGTCCCCTGTTGAGCAGGCTGTGATTTTTGCCCGGGTATTGGCGCTGGTGGTGGCGCACTACGGGAATATTTTTGGTTGTTTGGCGTACTGCGCTCAGCGCGTTTTGCCTGTTGATTACTGTCCTGCCCCGGCTCGTCGGACAGGCGCATACTGAGGGCAATACGCTTGCGGTCGACTTCCACTTCCATCACCTTGACCTTGACGATATCGCCCGTTTTTACTACCTCGCGGGGATCCTTGACGAATTTTTCGGCGATGGCGGAGATATGCACCAACCCGTCCTGGTGCACGCCGATATCCACAAAAGCACCGAAGTGGGTGACATTGGTGACGGTACCCTCCAATACCATGCCCCGTTCCAGATCCTTGAGGGTTTCCACGCCTTCCTTGAAGCTGGCGGTCTTGAATTCGGGCCTGGGGTCGCGGCCCGGTTTTTCCAGTTCCTTGATGATATCCACCACGGTGGGCAGGCCGAAGCGCTCGTCGATGTAGCGCGCAGGATTGAGCTTGCTGACCACGCTGCGGTCATTGAGGAGTTTTGAGACGGGAAAGCCCGTGTCGGCGGCGATCTTTTCCACCACCGAATAGGATTCGGGGTGCACGGAGGAGGCGTCGAGGGGGTTGTCGCCTCCCTGGATTCGCAAAAAGCCCGCTGCCTGCTCAAAGGTTTTTTCCCCCAGGCGCGGCACATCCATCAATTCCTTGCGGCTTTTGAAGGGGCCGCGGCTGTCGCGCAGGGCGACGATATTTTCGGCGATGGTCTGGTTGAGGCCGGACACCCGGCGCAGCAGCGGAACAGAGGCGGTATTCACCTCCACGCCGACACTGTTTACGCAGTCCTCGATCACCACATCGAGGCTTTTCGCCAGCTGGGTCTGGCTGACATCGTGCTGGTACTGGCCCACACCGATGGATTTGGGGTCAATCTTCACCAGTTCCGCCAGCGGGTCCTGAAGGCGGCGGCCAATGGAGACGGCGCCGCGAATGGTCACATCCAGATCGGGAAATTCCCGCGCGGCATCGGCAGACGCAGAATAAATAGAGGCGCCGGATTCATTCACCATCACCTTTTGCAGTTTCAGTTCGGGGTGCTGGCTGATCAGGTCGGCCGCCAGTTTGTCCGTTTCCCGGGATGCGGTGCCGTTGCCGATGGCCACCAGTTCCACCTTGTGCTCGCGGGCCAGCTTTGCCAGGGTAGCGATGGATTCACGCCACTGGTGTTTGGGCGCGTGGGGGTAGATGGCGCCGTGGTCCACCACTTTCCCGGTGTTGTCGATCACCGCCACCTTGACGCCAGTGCGGATGCCGGGGTCGAGGGCAATGGTGGCGCGCTGGCCCGCCGGGGCGGCCAGCAGCAGATCCTTGAGATTGGCGGCAAATACGTCGATGGCGGTCAATTCGGCGCGCTCGCGCAGATCCCCCAGCAGTTCGGTTTCGAGGTGAACCTGCAGCTTGATGCGCCAGGTCCAGCGCACCACTTCCTGCAGCCATGGGTCCGCCGCACGGCCCTGGTCGCGAATATCAAAGGTGTTTGCCACCATGGTTTCGCAGGGGTGGCCCTCCTGGCCCTCAGTGTTGACGTCCATCTTCAGGTTCAAAAAACCCTCCCGGCGCCCCCGGAACATGGCCAGCGCCCGGTGCGAGGGCACCTTGGCAAAGGGCTCGCTGTGCTCGAAATAATCGCGGAATTTTTCCCCTTCCTGCTCCTTGCCGCTGGCCATGGTGGACACCAGCACACCGTGCTCCCGCAAATAGCGGCGGGTTTTGTCCAGCAGTGCGGCATTTTCGGCAAAGCGTTCCATCAGGATATATTTGGCGCCATCCAGCACCGCCTTGCTATCGGCAAAGCCCAGTTCGCTATTGAGGTATTGTTGCGCCTCTGCTGCTGGCGTGAGTGCTGGATTGGAAAGCAGGGCGTCGGCCAGTGGTTCCAGCCCTGCCTCGATGGCGATCTGGCCCTTGGTGCGACGTTTGGGTTTGTAGGGCAGGTAGAGGTCTTCCAGGCGGGTCTTGGTGTCGGCGTTGAGAATTTCCTGCTTCAGCTCCGGGCTGAGCTTGCCCTGCTCATCGATACTTTTGAGAATGGCCGCGCGACGATCTTCCATATCCCGCAGGTAGAGCAGACGCTCGTGCAGGTCGCGCAACTGGGTATCGTCGAGGGAGCCGGTGATCTCCTTGCGATAGCGGGCGATAAACGGCACGGTGGCGCCGTCATCCAGCAATTCGACGGTGGCCGTCACCTGCTTCTCGGCGATGCCCAGTTCCTCAGCGATCCGTTTGAAAATGGCAGACATCACTACTCCACACAATAACCATAAAAAGGGGCGGGGATTATGGCCTAGTCGGAAGGGCGGTGAAAGGTTGTGATCAACCGGACCTGCAGGATGGAAAGTGTTACGTTGACTAGAATTACCCTGTTACTGGAAGTGGAGAGCAGCATCATGACAACCTGGCGTGAGGAAAAAGACAGCCTCGGAGTACTCAAAGTCCCCGCCGATGCCCTCTATCAGGCCCAGACCCAGCGTGCGGTGGACAACTTCCCCCTCAGCGGTATCCCGATGCCTGCGCGGTTTATTGCGGCGGTGGCGTTGATCAAGGCGGCTGCGGCAGTGGTGAATGTCCGCCTGGGATTGCTGGACGAGGCGCGGGGCAAGGCGATTCAAGGGGCTGCCCTGCGGGTTGCCGCCGGGGAGTTTGCCGATCAGTTTCCCGTGGATGTCTTCCAGACCGGGTCCGGCACCAGCACCAATATGAATGTAAACGAAGTGCTGGCCACCCTTGCCAGCCGTGCGCTGGGTGAAGGGATTAGCCCCAACGATCACGTCAATCTTGGCCAGAGCAGCAATGATGTGATCCCGACGGCTATCCATCTGGCCGCCACCCTTGCCTTGCATGAGCAGCTGCTGCCAGCCCTGCAACATCTTGCGACCACTATCGAGGCCAAAGGGAAAAGCCTTGCCGGTATCACCAAAACCGGTCGCACTCACCTGATGGACGCGATGCCCCTGACCTTTGCCCAGGAACTGTCGGGCTGGGCGGCGCAGATTCGGCAGGGGCAGGCGCGCCTTGAATCCACTTTGCCGCGGCTGGCGCGGCTGGCCCAGGGCGGCACGGCGGTGGGTACCGGCATCAATGCGCACCCGAATTTTGCCGTACAGTTTTGCGGTGAACTGTCTGCCATCACCGCTATGGCGTTCAGCCCGGCGGATAACTTTTTTGAAGCCTTGAGTTGCCAGGATACGGCAGTGGAGCTGTCTGGCCAGTTGCGGGTGGTGGCGGTGAGCCTGATGAAAATCGCCAACGATCTGCGCTGGATGAACAGCGGCCCCCTGGCAGGGCTGGGTGAAATCGCCCTGACCGCCCTGCAACCGGGCAGCAGCATTATGCCCGGCAAGGTCAATCCGGTGATTCCCGAGGCGGTGGCCATGGTGGCCGCCCAGGTGATGGGCAATGATGCCACCATTGCGGTGGCCGGGCAGTCGGGCAATTTTCAGCTCAATGTGATGCTGCCGGTGATTGCCTACAACCTGCTGCAAAGTATCGGGTTGCTGGCCAATGCCGCCACCGTGCTGGCGGACAGCGCCATCGCCGGATTTGCGGTCAACCGCGACAATATCGACAAGGCCCTGGCCCTCAACCCCATTCTGGTGACCGCCCTCAATCCCGTTATCGGCTACCAGCGGGCGGCGGAAATTGCCAAAGCCGCCTACCAGCAGAAAAGGCCGATCCTCGATGTGGCAGAGGAAATGTGCGACCTCAGCCGTGCCGAACTGGAAATACTGCTTGACCCGCATTTGCTCACTGGAAATGATCAAGCCCCTGACTGAATGTGGCAGCACGGGCCAGCAGTTTTGTCCAGCACCAGATACCTAAAAGATAATGTGGAGCAACTCCGAGATGAGCAGCAACACCATCCACCAGGCCAGCAAAATGGCCAGCGATTTTGCCGCCGTGAGCGATGTGTTCTCCGGCAGCGCCGACAGCGATCCCTATCCCTTTTTCCGCCATTTGCGGGAAACCACCCCGGTGATGGAGGGCGATATCCTCGCCCATTTCGGTGTGCCCTCCCAGGCCGATTATGGCAACAAGGGCCGCCTGGTGTTCACCACCTTTCGCTATGAAGACTGCATGGCCATCCTGCGCGATCCGCAAACCTTCACCAGCAGCCTGCTGATGGATGGTCTTGGCGCTTTTCTTGAGGATGCCATGCTGACTGCCCTCGACGGTGAGACCCATCGTTCACTGCGCACTACCTTGCAGGGGGCTTTTACCCCCAAAAACGTCAAATGCTGGGATGAAAACCTGATCGCACCGGTGATCGCCGACGAGTTTGTGAAACCGCTGATGGCGCGCAAGCAGTGCGATCTGGTGAACGATTTTGCCCTCAATTTTCCGGTGCGGGTGATTTACGAGATGATGGGTTTTCCCAACGATCCCGAGGCCATCGAGCAATTCGCCGGGTGGGCGCTGCGCATTCTGGCCGGTCCCCAGCCTGATCCGGAAAAAGCCAAACAGTCCATGGCGGCGGCGTTCCAGGCCGCCCAGGATCTGTACGACCATGTCAAACCCATAGTGGCGGCGCGCCGTGCCAGCGGTGACTTCAATGGTGGCGACCTGATCAGCCATTTGTTGCGCGCCGATGTTGAAGGCGCGGCTCTCGATGACCACAAGATCACTAATATCGTGCGCATGCTGTTGCCCGCCGCAGCGGAAACCACTACCCGGTCCTTCTCCAACATGATGGTATTGCTGCTCGATCGCCCCGAGCTGCTGGCGCAGATTCGCGCCGACCGCACGTTGGTGCCCAAGGCCATCAATGAATCACTGCGTTACGAGCCTGTGTCGGCATTTCTCGCCCGTGAGGCGGCTGAGGATGTGGTGATTGGCGGTGTGAAAATTCCCAAAGGCGCCGCCATTTCCCTGGCCAACGGTTGCGCCAACCGGGATGAGGCAATGTTCGTCAATGGCGAGGAGTTTGATATTCACCGCCCCCTGAAACCCATCCTGTCCTTCGGTTTTGGCCCTCACACCTGCCTGGGACTGGCCATTGCCAAGCTGGAAATGGAGTCCGCCCTCACTGCCGTGCTCGACCATATGCCCAACCTGCGCTACGACCCGGCCTGGCCCAGGGCCAAAATTGTTGGTGTCACCTTGCGCGGACCCCGATCAATCCATGTGGTATTCGATTGAATCAGGCATGGGCCTTGGCTGCACCCTGAGGTGCAGGGCGCCATAATCGCACGATGGGCTAGCTCCGGTGGAGGCAGTAGCGATGCCGCCCCTGTTGCTTGGCCTGGTACATGGCCTGGTCGGCATACCTGATGATCTCCTCGTTGCTGATTTTCCCGCTGACGGCAAAGGCGATGCCGATACTGGCGCCGATCTGAACACTGATGCCATTGCCGATGGGCAGGCGCGGGGTCAGTGTGGCCAGCAGGCTCGTTGCCAGCCGTGTGGCAATCTGCTCCTTGTCGACACCTTCCAGTATCACAGCAAATTCATCACCCCCCAGGCGGGCAATGTAATCGGACTTGCGCGCCACAGCGCGCAGCATTTCCCCCACCTTGACCAGTACGGTGTCCCCCGCCTGGTGACCGTGGGTGTCGTTGACCTCCTTGAAATGGTCCAGATCAAGGTACATAAGGGCGAAGGGTTCCCCCACAGGCAGGCGGCTCAGGTAGCGTTCAAATCCCAGCCGGTTGCCAAGGCCGGTGAGGGCGTCTGTGGTGGCGCGCCGTTCCGCTTCCGAGCTGGCGTTTTTGAGGGCCGTGATCTCATTGGCAATAATCTGTACAGAACCCTCGCTGCCAGTCCCCAGTATCAGTTCCAGCCAGCGCCGCGGGCTGCCAATGGCAATTTCCAGGGTGGTGCCGCGGTGGGTGTCGAGGCACTGTCGGACAGCGGCCTGCAAGGCGCCGCCCTGGTTGCCCACCAGCTGGAACAGGGTGGGAGGGGACGCTGAAGTGAGGCGCTGCGCAGAGATATCAAACTCCCGCAGGAAGGCGAGATTGTAGGACAGCAATACACCCTGGCTGTCGCAGACAAAAATGGCCGACTGGGCGTTTTCAAAAATGCTGCGAAACTTGCGCTCATTCACTTCCATCTCGCTGCGCAGGGTTTTTTCCACATTCAGCAGCTTGACCAGGTAGTCGATCATGGCATTGACATCGAGCACCAGGCGGCCCACTTCGTCATGTTCATTGCCGCGTGGTGAGCGCAGTTTTTCACCGATCTCCACGTTGAGCTGGTGCAGACGGTTGGAGATCGACGTGATGGGTCTGGTGATCATGCGTACCACCACCAGTATCACCACCAGGCCAATCCCCAGCATCTGCATCACCAGCAAAGCTGAAGCCAGCAGCGCCGACTGCCGCACCTGCTGGCGGATCACTTCACTGTTGGGGATCAGCAGGATTTCACCGACCCGTTCATCGGGGCTGAAGGGGGAAAACAGCGTGCTGCGCAGGGCCTGGGGATATTGTTGAGCCAGATCCAAGCTGCTGCGGCCCGCCATATCCGGGCCATCGGATGACAGCATAGCATCACCGGCAATGATGACCACCCCCAGCACGGTGCGGTTTGCCATCAGGCCGACGGTGATTTCATTGGCGAGTTGTGCGTCCTCAAGAAAGGCGGCGATGCGCGCTGTGTTTGCCACTGTGCTCAGCAGGCCTTCAAGCTGGCGCTGCTGGTCGCTGGTTTCCAAGCGACTCAGAAAAAGTATGGAAGTAGCAACGATGACAGCGCCAAGGATCACTAGCAGTCCGAGGATGATGGCTGCACTGCGCAGCGCCAGGTGGGTTTTCAAGGGGTTGCTCATGGCCCCGCCTGAGCTGTCTGTCTGGCGTCCCAGAGGGACAGGTTGGCTGCTATCTTCACGGTGCCGTTCACATCCCGGCGCCGCAGGTAACCGATGGCCCCTCTGTTGTTGGCGACGATATCGAGCACCTCGGCGACATCCTCGGCCTGCCGCGGCGGTGAGGCGCGACCGGAGAATACCAGGCGCGCCCAGTAGGAGTTGATCTCTGCCAGGGTTTTATTCACCAGCAGTTGGTAAAACTCGGCGCGGACATCGATCAAGTCAACGGGCAGAGCCGTGGTGCCGGAAGGTAGCTGGCGAAAGCGACCCATATACAGGTTGACCACTTCCGTGCGGCTGAGGTTTTCGATACCGCTGGCGGGGTTCACCACCAGTACCAGCTCCTGGGGGTCGGGTTCGGCGGCCACGGCCTGGCTGCCATGGGCCACAGCCACCATGATCAACAGGACGGATGCCAGCAGCAAGAGGCCATTGCGCAGCGTAGCGGCCATCAGAAAACAAAATCCAGGGTGGCACTGAAGACGGTGGCGCGGCCGTTCCAGTCCGCTTCCACTTCACGCCACAGAATCCACTGGCGTCCTTCGCGGCGCACATTGCTGCGGTCCACCTGGAACTTGAGGGCCATATTGGGCAGGAAATCGTAGCGCGCCCCCAGGGACAGGGTGTGCTGGCCGGGATAATTCAAGCCGTCCAAGTCCGGCGTGCCGAAAGAGGGTGGCAGCGGGGACGCCTGTGGCGAGGTGGCTCTGTTTTGCGATTGCGCCTCAATGATCGAGAAGGTTATATAGGGTGTCCAGTCGCCGAGACGGTAGCCCAGCGACAGGTAGCCGCTGTGGAAATTGGGCACCATGTCTGACTCACTGTCGAGGAAGGTGTACATCAGCTGCGATTGCAGTGGTCCGCGATCGAGGGCGATGCCTGCAGACATAAAGTGGTAGGTGGCGTCGGCAGTGGCGCCCTCGGCGATACCGCCCAGCACAGGATTGCCACTCGCCTCCAGCATCTCGATCAGATCGCCGAAGTCGCCCTTGATGTCGTAGCCCAGCTCAAGGTGTGTGTAACCGAGGCGAAACTGCCAGTCGCTGTGCTGGTAGTTGATATGGCCCCCCACCAGCTGCGATCCACTCACGTCTGCGTAACTGTCTTCATCGATGGCGAATTTGTCGGCAGCTTCCCCGGCGAAGAGTTTGCCCCACAGCAGCCCTTCGCCCAGCGGCTTGCGCAGCACCAGATCAGCGCCATTGAGTTTGGAAAATTGCAAAAGGCCGTAGTATTCCACCGGAGGCCGCACCCACAGGTAGGAGTAGCCCACATCCCGCGAGTCGGCCAGCATATACACATCCCAGCCCAGACGCCCGGCGCGCAGCTCCAGCTGCTCGCTGGGGCTGTACTTGATAAAACCCCAGGCCAGATCGGGGCTGTATTTGCCCTCGAAGTTGTAATGGCTGACCACCTGGGCGGTGGTTTCGAGGGTATCGTTGGGGCGGTAGCTGAATTGCAGGCCGAAGCGAGAATCCGTGTGGCCGCTGGTACCGCCCTTTACACCCACCGGCTGGTTGATGTCGCGGGTGAATCCGGCGTCATCGCTGTTGTTATGGACAAGGCCGAGAGTGCCAAACCCCCGCAGGCTGAAGTCGGATTCGGCGTGCAGGGCACAGCTGGACATCAGAGCCAGCAATGGCGTCAGGTATTTGAGCAAGCCCGGAATTGGCGAATCATTGATCAAGAGGGTTCCCCCTCTGTGATGAATCCATGTGTTTGGTGAGGCATGGGCACTCTCTTTGAGTTTATCGGGGTGTCCAATTTTTATCATGGCGGCAGTATAGGCTGCGCCATAATGGCGCACAACGCTGTGTGGGGGTTATCCGGGAAACAGACTGACAGATTGCCAGCTGGTTCCGACCAGTGGTTGTATGGCAGAGCAGATGGCGGGGACTCAGAAGTTTGCGTCAGTCAGTCTGGACAGTTTCTGCCCTTGACACTAGCATGTAACCGGGCCTCAACAAGATTGATACAGACCATGATCCCTCAAAAAAACTATCGGCCTTTAGGTTGTTCTGAATGTCTTAACGGTGCCGATCTGGGTTTCGAGATCAGTATGGCGTTTCAACCCATCGTCAATGTCACTACCCGTGAGGTCTATGCCTGCGAGGCATTGGTGCGAGGTGTCAACAATGAATCAGCGGGATGGGTTTTTCAGCATGTCAACGACGACAACCGCTACCGTTTCGACCAGGCCTGCCGGGTAAAAGCCATCGAGATGGCGGCAAAAGCGGGTGTCGACACCTTCCTCAGTATCAACTTTATGCCCAACGCGGTGTATCGCCCCGAGCTGTGCATTCGCACCACTCTGGAGGCGGCACAAATCTTCGGGTTTCCGGTGGAGCGCATTATTTTTGAAATTACCGAAGGGGAAAAGGTGGCGGACTTCGGTCACCTCAAGGACATAGTCAGCCACTACCGGGAGCGGGGGTTTCGTACCGCCATTGATGATTTTGGTGCCGGCTATTCGGGCCTCAATATGCTGGCGGCACTGCTCACGGATATTGTGAAGCTGGATATGGCCCTGATCCGGGATATCGATAAAAACCGCGAACGCAGAATTATCGTCAAGGGTATCACCCAGGTGTGTAACGATCTGGGTATCAAGGTGATTGGCGAAGGTGTTGAAACCCGGGAGGAGCTATCCTTTTTGCGGGATTTGGGGATAGAGCTCTTTCAGGGCTATTACTTTGCCAAACCCGGTTTTGAGCAGGTTCCTGAGGTCAGTTTTGGCGATAGCTGACCTCAACCCGGAGGTTGTGGAAAAATAACAGTGTCTCGCCTGTGGCCCTGCAGTCACTCCAGGCCAGCTTCCCTCAGGCCTGCTTCATTGGCGTTATTGAAATACCCGTGGCCAATCTCCAACACCATCATTTTCCGCAGCAACGTTCAATGCCATACACTTCACGCACTTCGCGGGTAACTGAAGTCAGAATTCCCAACACAATAATCAACGGCAACTGCAGTCACGGTTGTCGAGAAGGAGCAAACCCATGCAACTGGTCAATATTCACGGTGCCAACGATGTGCGGGTGGATGAGGTGGCCAACCCCGCCATCGGCCCTGACGATGTGCTGCTCAAAATCAACGCCTGTGGTATTTGTGGCAGCGACCTCACCTTTGCCCGCTACGGCGTACAGCGCTACGACGGCGGCCAATGGCCGCTGGGCCACGAAGCGGTGGGTACGGTGATGGATGCCGGTGCTGCTGTGGAGGGGCTGCCGCTGGGTTCGAAAGTGCTGATCAACCCCATGGGTGCGATGGACAATATCATCGGCAATGGCGGCTCCGAAGGCGCCTTCGCCGACTACCTGCTGGTGCGCGGCGCCAAAAAAGACCAGCACCTGCTGCCGGTCCCCGAGGGCCTTGCCCCGGAAATTGCCGCCCTGGCAGAGCCACTGGCGGTTGCCCTCCACGGTGTCAACCAGGCTGATTTGCAGGTGGGTGAGAAAGTGGTGGTGTACGGGGCTGGCCCCATCGGTCTCGGCGCAGTGTTCTGGTTGAAGCGTCGCGGGGTAGTGGACATTGTCTCGGTCGATCTGTCCGATGCCCGCCTCGAACGGGCCAGGGCGCTGGGCGCTACCCACACCATCAACCCTGCCTCGCAGGATTTGAAGCAAACACTGCTGGCGCTACACGGCGAAGCGGGGCAGATGTTCGGTGAGCCGACAGTGGGCACCGATGTCTTTATGGATATGGCCGGTGCGCCTGTGCTGCTGGAAAAGACCATCGCCATGGCCAAGTACCGCAGCCGCATTGTGCTCACCGCCGTGTACCACGAACCGGTGGCCCTCAATCTCGAAGGCCTGCTGATCCGTGAAATGACCTTCAAGGCCGCTGTCGGCTACCCCACGGAGCTGGGGGAAGCACTGCGCGTTCTGGGCGAAATCGACCCCGAGGAGATCCGCCCCTACACCAGCCACCGCTTTGATTTCCGCGACTTCCCCAAGGCTTTTGCAACCGCCATGGATCGCAACAGCGGCAAAGTCATGGTGGTGATGGCGGACTAAAAGCCACTGCCTGTTGACAGTGGCTGACATCGGTCTAGACTGAGCGCCAACAAGGGGAGTAGCTTTTCCGTTGCGGTATCGTCATCACGGCACGTGGTTTCCTGACCACTACCCGGTACCGCAGGCAACAGCAATGTTGCAAGCAAGACCTTGCCGAAGGGCAAGGTGTGTGCGATCCACTCGTAGCAAGACCTGTGTCCTTCGGGGCACAGGTCTTTTTATTGGGAGGAGAAAAAGTGATGACATCCGTAGGTAATCTCTGGTTGTGGTTGGTGTTTGGCGCCATTGTGCTGATCATGTTGGCGATTGATCTGTTTGTCTGTAAAGGTGGGCAGCAGCACCGTGTCTCCCTCAAGGAGGCGGCGGCCTGGTCAATCGCCTGGGTGTCGGTGGCACTGCTGTTCAATGCCGGTCTGTGGTGGTATCTGGACGGCTCGGCGGGGCGCGAGGTCGCCAATGTCAAGGCGCTGGAATTTCTCACCGGTTATCTGGTGGAAAAATCCCTGGCGGTGGACAACGTCTTTGTGTGGATGATGATCTTCAGCTACTTCGCCATTCCCCTGGAGCTGCAACGGCGGGTGCTCCTTTACGGTATCGTCGGTGCCATTGTCCTGCGCACCGGCATGATACTGGCGGGCAGCTGGCTGATCACCGAGTTTCACTGGATACTGTATTTCTTCGGCGCATTCCTGATCGTTACCGGCATTAAAATGGCTTGGTTCTCGGAGCACGATCCCGATCTGGCCAAAAACCCCCTGCTGCGCTGGATACACAATCACTACCCGGTCAGCGAACGCCTTGAAGGTGAGCATTTTTTTATTGTTCGCAATGGCGTGCGCATGGTGACCCCGCTGTTCCTGGCGCTGGTACTGGTGGAAATATCCGATGTGATTTTTGCGGTGGACAGTATTCCCGCCATTTTTGCCATTACCACTGATCCCTTTATTGTCCTCACCTCCAACCTCTTTGCCATCCTAGGCTTGCGGGCCATGTACTTTTTGCTGGCGGATATCGGCGACCGCTTTGCCTTGCTCAAATACGGGCTGGCGGCCATCCTGATCTTTATTGGCAGCAAAATGCTGATAGTGCCCTGGTTCAAGATGCCGGTGCTTGTCTCCCTGGCGGTGGTGGTCGTGATTCTTGCCATATCGGTGGTGGCGAGCTTGTGGCATAGTGCGCGCTTGACGAAACAGACGTGAGTACAGACCCGGACCCACAGGTTGAACATGACAGACAGGCTGCGTAGACAGTTGGCAACAACGCCAGGCGCCCGATGGCGCCTGGCGTTGTTGCTGTTGCTGTGCGGACTGGCCGGTCTGGCGGGTGTTCAGCCCCATGGCGGCGACACTGCCAACGGGTCGCAAACCGTTGCCCAGTGGGAGCACTCTTCCCAAGGTATTCCCAGCGAAAAACGCGATGCCCGCTTGGGCCCGAGAAGTCAAGGCGCTGACCAGGATAGCCCCAGCCTGCCAGAGGGTGATCCCTTCGATCTGTTCTGGCTTGCATTTGAATCAACAGCCACCCGGATTGAATCCGGCCTGGCAGCCACGGCCCTCCCTGACGCACCCCGGCCACAGCTTCGCCAACCCCTCAAAGACTCTCCCCAGGCCCCACGCGGGCCGCCTTCAGCCTGATCCCCGTAATACCCCGTTTTTAACTCGAAGGTAACTTCGGGCGTTATCGCCACACCTTGATTTGTCAGTGCCTTGGGATATTGAACAATATTCGCTACACCGGCTGGCAGTCAGAAGTGAGTGCCCTGGCAGTGTGCGCTGGCGGCCACAGGATAACCCCTTTCCCCTTCGTTATTGCACAGCATAGTGAGCCAGTTTCCATGGCCTGAAAGCCAGGTTTGCACCGCTGTGCTTTTGTCATTTAGCAAAGGCAACACACCATGAATCGTTACCCCCTCTGGCGCTATCTGCTGATACTGGCAGTACTCGCCGTTGGTCTTGTTTATTCCCTGCCCAACCTGTTTATTCCCGACCCCGCCTTGCAGATCAGCGGCCAAAGTAGCGCCCTGACAATGGATGCCCGTGTGCTTGATCGCGTGCACACAGCTCTGGATAAAGGGGGCATCGCTTATTTTGGCAACGAAATCACAGCCAGCGACGCCATGATCCGCTTCCACAGTGCGGCAGAGCAACTCAAGGCGAAAGACATTCTGCAACAGGCACTGGGCCAGGATTATGTGGTGGCACTCAATCTTGCGCCCACCACACCGGACTGGCTGAGCGCCCTGGGCGCAACGCCGATGAAACTGGGTCTTGATCTCAGCGGCGGGGTGCACTTCCTGCTACAGGTCGATACGCAGAAAGTCATCGACAAGTATCTCGAAACCCAGACAGAAGAACTCAAACAGCGCTTTCGCGAAGGCAACGCACGCTACAGCAGCTTGAACCAGGATGGCGGCTCAGTGCTGGTGGTATTTGCCAGCAAGAGTGCGCGGGACAGTGCGGTGGACATTGTGCGGGCTGACTTTCGGGATTTTAGCCGCGAACTCAGCGAGGATAATGGCCGCTTCCTGCTGCGCTTGACGGTACTCGATTCCCTGATCAAGGAGCGTGAGGATTACGCGGTGGGGCAAAATCTCACCACCTTGCGCAATCGCGTCAATGAGATCGGTGTGTCCGAGCCCATAGTTCAGCGCCAGGGCCGCAACCGCATTGTGGTGGAACTGCCGGGTGTGCAGGACACCGCCGCCGCCAAGCGCATTATAGGCAAAACGGCCAACCTCGAGTTCCGGCTTGAGGCAGAGCCGGGCAAACCTGTGGCCCGGGAAGAATTTGCATTCAAGGATCCTGATACCCTGCCGCGCACCGCCTGGCTGGAACAGTCTGTGGTGATTACCGGCGACCAGGTCAGCAATGCCTCCTCCGGGTTTGATGAAAACGGTCAACCCCAGGTCAATATCAGCCTCGACAGCGCCGGTGGCCGTGAAATGAACCACGCCACCCGCAACAATATCGGGCGGCGGTTGGGGGTGCTGTTTATTGAAACACATCCCGTTCAGCGGGACGTGCGCAACGAGCAGGGCAGTATGGAGACTGTCATTGTCCAGCGTGAAGAAAAGCAGATTATCAGCCTGGCGACAGTGCAAGCGGCCCTCGGGCTACAGTTTCGTATCACCGGACTGAGCAGCCCTGCGGAAGCGTCGGAGCTGGCTCTGTTGCTGCGCGCTGGCGGCCTCGCCGCCCCCATGTATTTTGTCCAGGAGCGCACCATCGGCCCCTCTTTGGGGGCGGAAAATATTCAGATGGGGGTCAACTCCATCATCATCGGGATGGCCCTGGTAGTGCTGTTTATGCTGGTGGTCTACAAGGTGTTCGGTATTTTTGCCAACCTCGCCCTGGGTTTTAACCTGGTGCTGCTGGTGGGGATCATGTCGATACTGGGAGCCACCCTGACCCTGCCGGGCATTGCCGGTATCGTCCTCACCCTGGGTATGGCGGTGGACGCCAATGTGCTGATTTTCTCCCGTATCAAGGAAGAACTGGCAGCCGGGTTGTCACCCCAGGCGGCTATCCGGGCGGGCTACGACCGCGCCCATGTGTCCATTATCGACTCCAATCTCACCACCATTATTGTCGGCGTCATTCTGTATGTGATCGGTTCCGGGCCGGTGCAGGGTTTTGCGGTGGTGCTGACCCTCGGCATTCTGACCTCCATGTTTACCGCCCTCACCGGCACCAGAGCCCTGGTCAATCTGTGCTTTGGCGGTCGCCACAACCTGCAAAAACTCTGGATATAGGTAGCTGTGATGTCAACATTCAAGGTTATCAATTACATGAAGTGGCGCCAGCTGGCCGCCATCCTCTCCATCCTACTGGTGCTGGGCTCCATTGGATCGCTGCTCACCAAAGGCCTGGTACTGGGGCTGGATTTTACCGGCGGCACCCAGATTGAAGTGGGCTTCGATCAGGATACGGATCCGGCCAGGATTCGCGACCAGCTTGTCAGTGCCGACTTTGACAATCCGGTGGTGGTGCATTTTGGATCCCCGCGGGATGTGCTGGTGAAGTTTCAGTCACCCCCTGAAGAGGGAATTGAAGAGCGCATTGTGTCGGCTCTCTCCACCGATGGTGAAGGCGTAGATTTGCGCCGTGTTGAATTCGTCGGCCCCCAGGTGGGGGAGGAGTTGCGGGACGACGGCGGGCTGGGCATTCTTGTCGCCCTGGGAATGGTGATGCTTTATGTCTCCATGCGCTTTCAGTACAAGTTTGCCATTGGTGCGGTAGTGGGACTGGTCCACGATGTCATTATTGTCATGGGCATTTTTTCACTGCTGGAGCTGGAGGTGGATCTCACAGTGCTGGCGGCAGTGCTGGCAGTGATCGGTTACTCCCTCAATGACACCATTATCGTCTACGACCGCATCCGCGAAAATTTTCGCCTTATTCGCGAATCAAATCCGCTACAGATCATCAACGAGTCATTGACCCAGGTAATGGTGCGAACCATTTATACCTCCCTGACCACCCTGCTGGTGCTGGTTGCGCTGTTCTTTTTTGGCGGAGAACTGATCCACCACTTTGCCCTGGCGCTGATCGTCGGTGTGGTGGTGGGCACCACCTCGTCCATTTATGTGGCGGCAAACATCATTCTGGCGCTGAACATAAGCCGCGAAGACCTGATGCAAAAGGTTGTAGTGGAAGGAGTGGACGAGTTTGACGGGCTGCCCTGAATAGCAGCGGGTTACTCATCTGTCAGCGGGTAGGCCCATTGCAAACCACCTGTGGCTGGCAGTTGTTCACTGCAGTTCAATAATTGCGTAAACTCAGTAACCTGTGACGCGGGATTGACGTAAAACTGATTCTTGGCGGATTCCCTCCCAGGGCACAATAACCGGGTATTCGAGGTGAATTTTCACTGCGTGCGATGCGCAGAGGTATTTTTCGTGACGATGATTGCGCGGGAATGTGCACTTAACTCCGATATCAGAATTCTGCTGGTGGGTGATCAAAATCTTGGTGCCACAGGGTTGCATATTGTCCGCAATTATTTCAGTGATGTGACCTGTGTTATCTGGCAGCGAGGGGATGTTGACGGTGAGGGTTCTGTCCGTCAGCGTATAGGTTCACAGCGCTGGGATCTGCTTCTGTCTTTTTATAATGACCTGATTTTTAGCGGTGATGAGCTGGCGCGAACGGATATCGCCCTCAACATCCATCCCGCCTCACCCCGGCTGCGGGGGGTTGGTTACGATACCTTGCCGCTGTTATGGGGGCATAGTCGATACAGCGCCACCCTGCACCGTATAACCACCGAAATTGACGCCGGTGAAATTATCGACGTCATGGACGCCCAAATGCCCGATGGCCTGACCCATTCCCAGCTCAGAAAGCTGACACAGCAGCAATGCCTGGAGATGCTCGATATTACCTGCAAGGCAATGCATCACTTCAAATCCAAGCAACAGCTCAACCAATACCTTGACAGCAAGGCTGCGCAGCAGAGCAGCGGTTGGAGTCGGCGCTATATGTCCCGCAAAAGGTTGCAGTCAATTCTCGATGAGTTGAGGTGTCTGCAGCCGGATCATTCAGTATTCCAGTGAGTTTTCAGGGTCAGCAATCATGCGTTGAGCCACAGTTGTTCAATGTGGCGAATAGTCTTTTCCAGCCCTAAATCGAGGGAAAGCATGGTTGCCAGTGATGCCAGCCCTGGCAGCAATGCAGTGTCGTCCTGCCTGGTTGCAATGTTGCCAGCCTGCACCAGATGTCGACTGGTTGCATTGCCTCCCAGGTCCACCCGCAGGGTGAAACCTGTTGCGGTGGCGGATTCGAGCACCACGGAAGTGGCTCCTTGTGACACAAATTGGTCAACTTCCTGACTATAGCCATGCAACGAAACCACACACAGCCCTGGGGCGGGGAACTGCGAGCCCAGGGCGGCAACATCGCTGTCGTCGATCCACAGCACCGATTTTTTCCTGGCGCTGCGGATAAACAATCTGTCTGCCTCGCTTCTGTTGATGCCATTGCGCCATTTTGCGGTGGCGATAGCCCCCCTGTCAGTGGAAAGGATGACGCTGATGTCGCAGTCTCCGGTACCTACCCCCAGATCCAGGGCTACACGACCCTCCCGTTCGATCACGGCGGCATCGATTTCACTGTTGCGCACCAGGGTAAAGGCGGGATCAAAGCTATCGATAGTCTCGGGTGTAGCCCATTGCTCGCCATTGATAAACATGCCTGAGTGATTGATTACCCCTGGACAAAAGCCGAGCATGGCAAACAGCTTGCCCAGAGCATCTGTTGCTTCAGCGGAGCCTGCGCCGCGGGAAACAAGCACAATCGGCATATGTTGACGGCTAGCCCTGGGGGCAACAAGTGAGACGATTCTCGCCCCCTGATCAATATACTCACCATGTTCGTCCCGGAAACTGAAGATGCCTGGGCTGTGATTCACCTCAAGAATTGTCAGGTTTCCTTCCAGGTAAGAGCGCCCGATATCATCTGTTATAACGTCGACACCGATAATGTCGATGTGCATGGCTGCGGCAATGCGCCGCCCCAACGCTATGTTGTCAGGATGGACTGTATGTCCCACATCCGCAATAGTGCCACCACTGGACCAGTTGGCGTTGGAGCGAAGCAATACCCGCTGACCCTGTTCGGGCACGCTCTCCGGGGTCATCCCCTGCTTTTTCAGGGTTGCAAGTTCAGCCTCCTGCAGCTCAAGCCGCACAAATGAGGCGGAGTCAGATGTCTTTTCGCCGCGCAGGGGATTGCGATTTTCAAGGGCAACCAGCTCTCTTATGTTGCGTTTCCCATCAGCTGTAACACTTGCCGGTTTTCTGTGCAGGGCATTCAATAATTTTCCCTTGACAAGGGTCAGGCGGTAGTCATTCCCCGGGACAAAATTCTCGACAAATACTGAATTGCCGGGGCGGTTTTGTTGAATGGCACTTGTCGCTACGTTGTTGAACGCCGCGATCACGTCATCAGCGTTGCGTAAGTCCGGGTAGACCCCATCACCAAAGGCGCCCTTGTCAGCCTTGACCACCACAGGGTAGCCCATGGTTGATGCCACAGAAACCGCCTGGGACGCTGATGTCACTGGCACTTGCCGGGTAACAGGAAAGCCGAGTTCGGCGAGAAACTGACGGGTATCGGTTTTGCTCAAGGAGATATTGATGCCCGTCAGGGAGGATTCAAATAATGTGGTTCCATTCAACACTTTCTGGTGGCGCCCGTAACCTATCTGGATCTGATTGCCGCAGCGAGAGTAACGGTCAAGTGGAAACCAGGAAATCCCCTGGTTGTTCAGTGACAGCTGAACCTCCCTGATCGTGCGTCCTTTAACATAAGGTTTTAATTTAACCAACATTTCCTTGCAGAAGGCGACCGGGTCCGATGTCCACAGGTTGTCCGGGATCAGCGATGATAGATCGTCGGGATAGAGTGAAAGGGCAACCTTTACAGCCGTAGTTGCTATCTGTGCCACAAGGGCTGCATTCGTTTCGGCGTAAGCGATATGTACTATTTCGCCACTTTTATCGCTGGAGATACCTGGGTAGCCATGATGTGATTCCAGCTTGCCAAGCAAGCATGTCGATAAATTGACAATCACTTGAAGCAGGAAGAGGTTGCGGTTTGTGTGCTTTTCGCCAAAGGTCAAGGCGGGGTCAATTTTTGGCAGGATTATCGTTGCTGTGGCAATGGCCTGTTGTGCGTATTGATTGAACAGGGCCTGTTCAGATTGTGGAATCCGTAGAGTAGCGACAACAGCCGGTTTTGCAGAAAACAGGGACGCTCCCCGGGATATCGTAAAACCCATTAGCTCTACCATAGGAATCCAGCCTGAAAATAAGTATAAAATTTGGGTGATGACCAGCAAACAGGGCTGCAGAAAGCTGGCTCGCGGCATATTCAACCCTTACTATTCCATAGTAATTATTGACAGACAACATCCGCTCCAATCGCGCTATGCTATGGCAGGTTCATGGTTCTGACAGGCATACATTCCGGTAGTCAGTCATTGACAGGGCAGGGCTTTTCCGCAAAAGTGCTGTACAGGTTACTGTCATCTTCCCCTGAGAAAATAAGTAAAACAGCTTCCGTGGAGTAAATGTGAATGACCACAGAGAACAACAAACGCATTGTGCGCCAACTGCTGCAGGATATTTCCGGCTGGAATATCGCGGCCATCATGGACAGCCTCGCCGACGATGCCACCTGGTGGGTGGCGGGCAATTTGCCGGGTTCGGGCACTTACAGCAAGCAGCAAATGGGCGAGCTTTTCACACTCATGAGTACCTCGATGATGCCCGACGGTCTCAATATCACCCTCGATCATGCGGTGGCGGAAGGGGATTTTGTGGCGGCTGAGGGGCACTCCGATGCCTGCTTGCCGAACGGCAAGACTTACAGCAATCAGTATCACTGGGTGTTTGAACTGTGCAATGGCAAGGTACTGCGCGCCAGGGAATATCTGGATACGCAGCTGATGAAAGAAACCGCCGAATCCATGGCGGGACAGTAGAGACCCACTGAGCCGGAATCAAAGCGATGGCAACACTGGATGCGGAAGGACGCAAAGAGCGGGGCAGAAAAGCCCGGCAAAAAGCCCTTGAAAATATCCGCGCCAAAAATGCCGTGCGCAATGCCCTGATCGTCAAGGCCTACAAGTTTCGCGCGGCGCTGTCGCAGCCCAAGAAAGATAATATTGAAGCGCTGGCCTGGCTGCAGTCGCAGGGGAAAGGGGTAAATCCGTATCCCACCGAAGCGCCGCTGCATTTCCTGGCGCGGGTGACCGGGCTGACCCAGAAGCAGTTGCGCCGGATTATTCGCCAGCATATCGATATTTAAAGTATCCATTGCAAGACGTTTTAATCTTTTCCCGGCGTACTTGGCGGCCACCGCGAGAGAAAATCTTTTCCCCAACCCCTGATAAAACCATGAGCCAGATTGCCGTTATGCCTGAAATCACCCGACCCCGTCTGTGCCCGTTTTGCGAATCCAGCTGTGGTTTGCTGGTAAAAGCCGATCCCGCCAGCGGCGAGATTATCAGCATCAAGGGCGATCCCGATCACCCCGCCAGTCGCGGCTTTGTGTGCGCCAAGTCCCAGGGGCTGCGCGGATTGCGCGACGACCCGGATCGCATCACCAAGCCGCTGCTGCGACGCGGCAGCGACTTCGTTGAAATCAGCTGGGATGAAGCCCTGACCCGTGCCGCCGAGGGGCTTAACCGTATCCGCGCCAGGGACGGTATTGCGGGGTTGGGAATTTACCTGGGCAACCCCGGCGCCCACAACGCGGGGGTGATGCTGGGTATGCCCGCACTGCTGGGGGCGATGCCTGCGCTGATGGTGTCGGCGGCGTCCATCGACTCCTTTCCGCGCTTTCTGGTGAGCCTGATGATGTATGGCAATCAGGCCCGCATCCCGGTGCCGGATATCGAGCGCACGGATTTTATCCTGATGCTGGGCGCCAACCCCATGGTGTCCAACGGCAGCATGATGGGCGCGCCGGATATGCCTCGCCGTCTCAAGGCACTGAGGGAGCGGGGCGGCAAGTTGGTGGTGGTGGATCCGCGCCGCAGCGAAACCGCCGCCATTGCCGATCAATATCTGGCGCTGCGGCCAGGCAGCGATGCATTGCTGTTGCTGGGCATCATTCACACCCTGTTTGCCGAGCAGCTGGTCAAACCCGGTCGTCTTGCCTCGATCAGCAGAGGTGTTGAGCAATTGCAGGTACTGGTTGCCGACTACGCACCGTCGCGGGTGGCGGATTTAACCGGTGTGGCGGCGGAGGATATCCGCCAGCTGGCCCGCGATTTTGCCGCTGCCCCCAGCGCCGTGGCCTATGGCCGGGTGGGCGCCTGTTGCCAGCGTTTTGGCAGCCTCGCCATCTGGCTGGTGGATTGCCTGAATGTACTCACCGGCAACCTCGACCGGGCCGGAGGAGCGCTGTTTCCCGCCCCGGCGGTGCCCGGCTACCTGATGCACCTGCCCTTTGAAAATGGCGAAGCGCCCTACGGCAAACTCCATTCCCGGGTGTCGGGCACCCCGGCCATCGGTGTCAGCTTTCCCACCCAGGTGCTGTGGGAGGAAATCGAAACACCCGGCCCCGGGCAGATTCGCGGCCTGCTGACGGTGGCGGGCAATCCGGCACTGTCCAACGCCAATGCCGGGCGGGTGCTGGGGGCGCTGGGCCAGCTGGAATTTATGGTGTCGGTGGATTACTACCTGAACGAAACCACCCGCCACGCCGATATCATCTTGCCCCCCATGGAGCACCTCAAGCGGCCGGAAATGACCCTGATCTACAACGAGTGGATGGTGGAAAACACCCTCACCCATTCCGCCGCCATACTGCCCCGCAGTGCCGGGGAGTTTTCCGATTGGGAAATTCTCACCGGTCTTGCTGCGCGTCTCAGCGGTATGGAGCGCACAGATTTTGTGCGCGAGCACGCCCGGGGCTTTGTCGAATACATTGCGCCGCTGTTGCCGAGAAGACCGGCAGGCGTGGCAGTGGATGATCTGCTGGCCGCCAGTGGCCACCATGAAGAAGTGGAGCAGCTGTACGACCTGCTGTTGCGCTGTGGTCCCTGTGGAGATGGCTATGGGGCTGTTCCCGGGGGTATTTCCCTCGATATGCTCAAGGCCAATCCTTCGGGAGTTAATCTGGGTGCTGTGCAGGAAGATCGCTTGCCTGCGGCACTGGATACCCCCGATGGCATGATCGACCTGGTGCCGCCGGTACTGGTGGCGGATCTGGCCGGGCTTGAAGAGGAAGTGGCCGCAGGGCGTTTTCACCCCGACCAGTTTATGCTCATCAACCGCCGCCATCCGCGCTCCAACAATTCCTGGATGCACAATATCCACGCCCTGGTAAAAGGCCCCGAGCGCTGCCTGGCGTGGCTCAACCCGGTGGATGCGTCAGAGTTGGGGGTGGGGGATGGCGACCGGGTGCGGATCAATTCCCGCGTGGGCGCCATCGACATTACCGTTGAGCTGAACCCGGCCATGGCGCGGCGGGTGGTGAGCGTGCCCCACGGCTGGAGCCATGGCGACCCCGCAACCCGTCTGCAGCTGGCCCAGGCCCGTGACTCCGCCAATGTGAATATGCTCAGCGACGACGCCGACCACGACCGGCCCAGCGGCAATGCGGCTTTCAATGGTGTGCCGGTCACCCTCGCAGTCTGTCGGACTCAGGGGTGATTAACCTGGGACCTACAGAATCCTGCCATTTTCACTGAAGGAGCATCAGGTAAACCCCATGGGCAATCATTTTTCCCATCTTGTGCGCCGCTGGCGAGGGCAGTCGGACCAGTGTCGCTGGGTGCTGGGCACCGTCTATGCCACCGAGGGGCCTAGTTATCGCAAAGCTGGTGCCATGATGTTGTTCAACGATCAGGGCCAGCAGTTCGGCCTGCTCAGTGGCGGCTGCCTGGAGGCGGATATCAATCGCCATGCCCGCATGGTGATGGACAGCGGGCGCGCCATGACCCTGTGCTATGACGGCTCCGACGAGGACGATATGTCTTTCCAGCTCGGCATCGGCTGCGGTGGACTGGTGCGCATCCTGTTGCAGCCGGTGACTGCGGCCAATGACTACCTGGCGCTGCCTGCGGTTTTCTGCGCTATTGAGGAGCGCTCGGCAGGCTTCTACCGCCAACTGATTGTTGATGGTGGCGAGCCCCGCGCCGAATTTCTCCCCGCTGCCGTATCGCGGCCCCTGAGTCAGCGCGGGCAGTTGGTGGAGGATGAGCGCGGGTTGTGGCTCGAAACCCCGCTCCAGCCAGCGCCCCATTTGCTGGTGGTGGGCGGCGGTATCGATGCCCGGCCCCTGGTGGCCATGGCCAGCCAGCTGGGCTGGGAGGTGACCCTCTGTGATCCGCGCCCGGCCAATGCCCGGCGCGAATACTTTGCCACCGCAGATACCATCCTGCGTTGTCAGCCCTCAGCGCTTGCTGAGGAAGCGCTTTTTCCGCATTTTGATGCCGCCGTGGTGATGACCCATAACCTCAAACTGGATGCCCAGGCCATCGGTGCATTGCAAGGCTCTCCTCTGAGCTATCTGGCGCTGATCGGCCCGTTGCGGCGCAAGCATGAGGTGCTGGCCCTGGCTGGCCTTGCCGAAGATCAGCTGGCGATTGCTGTGCACGGCCCGGCGGGGCTGGATCTGGGTGCGGAGCTGCCGGAGGGTGTGGCACTGTCGATCCTTGCCGAGTGCCACGGGGTGTTGACGGGCACGAGCGTGCAATCCCTGAGTGATCCCCTGCGGGCGCAACTGCCTGTTTCCCGGAGAATGTCATGAGGCGGTGGGAGTGAACGCAACGGCGGCCTTGGTGCTGGCAGCGGGTGCATCGCGGCGCTTCGGTTCCGCCAAGCTGCTGGCGACGCTCAATGGTCAGTCGCTGTTGGCCCACAGTCTGGCTGTTGTCGAGGCGGTGTTGCCTGGTCGTGTGTCGGTAGTGCTGGGCGCCCATGGCGACGCGCTTGCCGCACACACAGGCCATGCCAGGGTAATCTGCAACCCGGATTGGGATAAGGGCCTGTCCGCTTCCATTGTCGCCGGTGTGCAAGCCATTGGGGAGGATGTCGACCATGTGCTGATTGTGCTGGCGGATCAGGTTGCCCTGTCCCCCGGGCATCTGGCTCAGCTGCTGGAGCATCACTGGCAGCGTTCCCGCAGCGGTATTACCTGCGCCCGCTACAACGGGGTGCTGGGCATACCCGCAGTATTTTCCCGCCACTGGTTTCCCACCCTGCTCAATCTCAGCGGCGATCAGGGGGCCCGCGATCTGCTGCGCAGCGACTGGGCCCAGGTGTCTGTGGTGGATATTCCCGAAGCCGCCATTGATATTGATCGCGCGGAAGATTTACGGCATCTGTCCAGACAGCTTCAGCCCGATGGTGAGGCCCAGTAGTCAGTCTCCCATCTCCCATCTCCCATCTCACGAACTGCCCTGTGAGATGGGAGCAGGCGCAAAAATCAGAACCAATCAGACATCCCAGAGCACATGGATACTGTCAGCTCCGCGCAGCTGCATGCCGCGAATCACCGGCTTGGGGTAGGCGGGATCGAGGCGCAGGTTGGGCAGATCGAGCAGCAGGTCGAGGGCCACTTCCATTTCGGTGCGGGCGATATGCATGCCCATACAGGTGTGGGCGCCAAAGCCAAAGCTCAGGGCCCGGCGCATCGGACGCTCGATCCACAGGTCATTGGGGCGCTCGTAGGTGTCCGGATCGCGGTTGGCGGCGGCAATGCACAGGGATACGGCTGTGCCCCTGGGGATGGTGACGCCGCTCACGTCCATGTCCTTGTCGGCGACACGGGCCAGGAAAGCCGCAGTGGGTTCGAGGCGCATGGTCTCGGTAATGGTCTGGGGGATCAGCGCGCGGTTCTGGCGGATCTTGTCCATCTCTTCGGGATTGTCGAGCAATAACACCATCATATTGGCGAAGGTGCGGCTGGTGGTTTCGCCGGCAGCGAGCAGCAGCATGCGCACAAAGTTGGCGATATCCTCGTCGCTGAACTTGCGGCCCTCGAACTCGGCGTTGAGCATAAAGCCAATCAGGTCATCACGCTCTTCACCGAAGGCGCGGCGGGCAGCGATGATGGGCAGCACATGCTGATACAGCTCGATACCTGCCTGCATGGCGATGGGCATGGTCTTGGCGCTGGTTTCCGCATCGAACTGCGGGCCAGCCAGAATGCGCAGGGCGAGGCCCGCGAATTTCATCACTGCTTCCCGGTCCTCGGGAAAGCCGAACAGGGAATAGATCACCCACACGGGGAAGGGCAGGGCGAATTCCTGCACCAGATCGGCCTTGCCCTGGGGCTTCATCACGTCGATAAAGTCCTTTTGCAGGATGGGGCGGATCAGGGTGTCCCTGAAGCGGCGCGCCACTGGCAGCAGGAAAGGAGGCATGAGCATGTTGCGAAAGTTCTTGTGCTCCTCCCCGTCCATGGCGGTGAGCAGCAGGTTGTCCACTGCTGCGCCGAAGCCGTCGCCGACGATGTAGCTCTTCCAGTTTTCGCTGTCGCGGAGGATGTTGAGCACGTCGTCGTACTTGAAGACACTCATTACCGGGCGGCCGCTCCCGGCATAATCCGCCTGGCTCGGCACTCTGTACTGGGCAAGGATGTCACCCTGCATGACCGGGCATTTGCTGCGCAGTTCAGCGTACATGGGGTAGGGATGCGGGTCGCTGAGGGTGCCGGTGTAGGTGTCGCTCACTGCCAGGAAATCCTGGGTCATCTGGTCGAGATTGGAAGTCATGTTAGCTGTCACTGGTGCTGTCCTGTTATTTGAAGGGTACTGAAGCCTCTGTGGATTGCGCGTATCCGCTCCAGAGTGGTGCGGGCTGATAACATTAGGAAGATTATGGCCATAGTACAACCGCAAGGGTCATACCCCGGCGGACTTTGTGGCCGTTATCGGCCACTTTGCCCGGTTCTGTACGATTACAGGCATAAAAAAGCCGACTCGAAAGTCGGCTTGAAAAGATCGGACACACCCCGGAGGAGTGTGTCGATGTGGGGCAACAATCAGAAACGGTATTCCACGCTGGCGCCGTAAGTGCGCGGGTTACCCTGGTTGTGGAGTAGGAAACCCAGGGCGGTCCAGCTTTCGAATACGTTGGTGGCATACTCTTCATCGGTCAGGTTGCGACCCCACAGTGCCAACTCGATATTCGGGTTGTTGAGGGTCAGTGACAGACGGGCATTGAGCAGACCGTAACCTTCGATAGAGGCATTCTTGTTGACAAATGCGGCGGCCTCGGCAGCCCCTGGGACACCGGGAGTGCCGGTGGTGGTGACAATAGCCTGGTCATCCACATAGGCGTAGTCGACAAAGGCTCTCAGCTCACCGATATCCAGGTTGAAGGTTTGACTACCGCCGATACTGTAGCTGAACTTGGGCAGGCGGGGCAGGTCTTCACGGCTGCGATCAACGATAATGGGGTTGGCGGTGGTGCCGCGGGTTTCGTTAAAGCTGCCCCTCTTGTACTCGCCATCCATCCACGAAGAAGAGAAGTTCAGCTCAAAGCCTTCCCACAGCAGGGCGGTCAGTTCCAGCTCAAGGCCTTTGATTTCCGTATCGCCTGTGTTGGTATTGAATTGGGTCAGGCCCGTGCCAGCGCTGTTGAAGGCGTTGATAATGCGCTGCACACTTTCGCCTTCGAGAAAGAATACGGCAGCATTGGCGCGCAGGCGGTTATCCATAAACTCCCCTTTGGCGCCAAACTCGATATCCTTGACAGTTTCAGGGTCCACAGCATTGGTGAAGGGTGGTGGTACTTCACGGGTATTGAGGCTGCCGGCCATGGAGGCACGGCTGTGCTTGGCATAAAGGAAAATATCATCGTTGAGCTGGTAATCCAGGCTGATGACATAGGCGGGATATCCGAACTCGGCATCATCGCGAACGCTACAGTTGCGCAGGGGCGTAGCCCTGGCCTGGGCTGCGGTGAGGCTTGGATCACCCAGCTCTGTGGGGGTCAGGCCGCAATCAATGGGCTTGCCCGGTTGTGCGATGTAGTTGGCCTGTGGTGCGCGCTCAATATCCCGGGTATCCTTGGTGTAGCGATAACCGGCGGTGAGACGCAATTTCTCGGTCAGCTCGTAGTTACCCTGCAGGAAGACGCCGTCAGAGGTGGCGTCATACTCTGAATAGGTATTGCGATAGTCAAAGGGAATCAACTCATAGGGAATACCCAGATTCTGGATAAACACACCAAACTGGTGGGCATGGGAGAACTCGTAACCGCCCTCTTCAAAGTGGTACACGCCGCCGATCAGGTTCAGCTTGCCGATGGAGCCGGAGAGTTGCAGTTCCTGACTGAACTGGCGGTGTCCGTATTCAGAGTGGAAGGAGATGAGATCAACGGGGGAACCATCCAGGTCGTTCTGGTTGCCACTGGTGCTTTCCCGGTAGGCGGTGATGGATTTCAGTTCAGCGCCTCCCAGATCCACCTTGAAGTCCAGGGTTGAACCCGTGACCTTGTGGTAGTTTTGCGGGGTCATGATGTCCTTGTCCAGCACCGCAGTGCGCACATTGCCAAAGGTTTTGCTGAAGCGGCCTTCAAAATCCCGGGGGTTGAAGCCGGAGGCAGCAAAAAGTTGGGCAACGGTGGGCAGCCCTGGCGCAGCACTGGCGTTGTCGTTAAACGCAACAACTGTTGTGGGAGTGCCATTGTCCTTGTAGTACTCGTGGTCCATGGAGAAGTAGACTTCGTAGTTGCCCTCGGTCGGGGTGTAGAGCACAGAGCCCCGGGCGGAGTAGCTTTCATCCACATCCTTGAAGCCCTTGCTGTAGTAGGGGTTGTCATAGTAACCATCGCGCTGGTTGTAGCGGTAGGCAAAGCGGGTGGCCAGCTCATCTGTGATGGGCACGTTGAGAACAGTCTCGACGTTGTAGAAATCGTAGTTGCCCACTTCACCCTTGACGCGACCCTCGAACTCGCTGGTGGGTTTGTTGGTCTGGATGGTCAGTGCGCCACCGGTGGTGTTGCGGCCGAACAGGGTGCCCTGGGGGCCGCGCAGCACTTCAACCTGGCCCACATCAAGGAAGCCCAGGTTGCTGCCGATGGGACGGCCCAGGTAAACGCCGTCGATATAGACACCCACGGCGGCATCGGTTACAGAATTTGGGCTGTTCTGGGCCTGGCCGCGAATGGCGGTATAGATGATGCTGGCGGGGCCGGTACCGCCGGTACCGATGGTGAGGCTGGGGGCTGTGCGCTGCAGGTCGTCCATTTTCAGGATGCCTTTGTCCACCAGCATGCCTTCAGTCATGGCGGTAACAGCAACCGGCGTGGTTTGCAGGCCTTCGTCGGTTTTCCGCGCAGTGACGACGATTTCTTGCAGGGTGGCCTGGGCCAGGGTAAGGCCAGGGGTTACTGCAAGCAGTGAACAAAGGGTCAGTTTTTTGATGGTTAACGGATTTCTGGTGTTGTTTTTCATGGTATCTCCCGGAAAGTGAGCAACATCCCTGTAATTATTTGTCGTTTTTTCAGGCTGCTGGGTGAGGTTTGTTGCCAGCTGTTAATAATGGATTATCAGCTTTGAAACCTCGCCGTTAACATAAGCCCAATTACTTAGTTTTTCAACCAGAGTTTTAATCTTTCAAATGTTGCCTGGGAGCATCTTTGTTCGAATGCGGACATGTGAGGGGGCACAGGTTGCAGGTTACAGGTTGCAGGTTGCAGGTTGCAGACGTTGGCCTTGTTATACATTTCTGATACGCCTAAAATCCATATCCCTGCATAAGGTGCCTGTTCGTTGTCCCCGCCAGGGATAACTGGAACAGGTTAAACGGGAAGTGTGGTGCGTTACAGGTGTGAATCCGGCTGCCTGTAACAACGCCACCGCTGCCCCCGCAACGGTAAACAGCCCAGTGCTGCAAGCCCGAAACCGGCCCTGTGTGGATGCTACAACGATGAAGCGGAGGGCTTTGTCGGTGGTTGTCTGCCTGTCCGTTGCGGCCCCGCCACTTTCACTCCCTCCCTCAATCCTTGTTCCTTTTGCACCGACGATTGAGGAAGACCATGAAGATCCATCCCCTGAAAAAAGCCTTAGCCCTGGCCTGTTGCTGCGCCGCGACCCCTGTCTTCTCTGCAGCTCAAATTGAGGACGAAGTAGTCGTCACCGCCACCCGCTCCCCCTACAGCATCGACAGGGTACCCATGCGGGTGAGGGTGATTTCCGCCGCGGCCATTGAACAAAGTTCAGCAAAATCTGTAGAGCAACTGCTGCGCAGTGAAGGCTCCCTGCAGGTGCGGGACAGCCTGGGCAATGGCCGCAATGTGGCGCTTTCCGTGCGAGGTCTCGGTGCCGGGCAAAACGCCCTGATTATGGTGGATGGCCGCCGTCTCAATAATTCCGATCTGTCGGAGCCGGATCTCACCGCCATCGCCCTCAAGGATGTGGAGCGCATCGAAGTGCTCGAAGGGGGCGCCGGGGTGCTGTTTGGCGATCAGGCCGTGGGCGGGGTGGTGAATGTCATCACCCGCCAGGGTCGCCAGCCCGGTGGCAGCGTTGGTGTTGGCATTGGCAGTTACTCTGCCAGAAATTACCAGGTCAGCTACGGCAATTCAGTGCTGGACGACAGGCTTGACTACCGCTTCAGCGCCCAGCGCGATGATGCCGAAGGCTACCGCGATGAAACCGATATCGATTACGAAAATTTCCGTGGCGAAGGCGGCTATTCCTATGATGCTGACCGCTATGGCGATGGCCGCGTTTTTATCGAAGCCCAGAAAACCAACAGCGACTACCTGCTGCCCGGCGCCCTGCTGGATTTTCAGCTCGCCGCTGACCGTCGCCAGGCGGGGAGCAGTTTCAACGACTACGCCATCGATTCCACGGTTTACCGGATAGGTGTTGACCACAACGTCGGTGATATGGCGAGCCTGCTGGCTGCTTACGCCAAACGGGATGAGGATGTGCGCATCGATGGTCGCTCCCTGTCCTTTGGCGACAGCCAGACATTGCAGTCCCGCACGGTGGAAATGCTCGACCCGCGCCTGGTGCTGAACCTGGGCGACTGGCGCCTGACCCTGGGTGCGGATCTGGAGGATTTTGATTATGGGTTGCAGGTCAATTCCATCTTCGGTCTGAGTCAGAGTGAACACAGCCACAAGCGCCGCAGCGAATATCTCCAGGCCATTTTTTCGCCCATTGAAGACGTGCAGATGTCTGCCGGTGTGCGCCATGCCCGGGTGAATGTGGATGTGGATGGCGGCTATTTTCAGGCCGCCTATGACGACAGTGTGACTGTGAAACAGGTCGGTGTGTCCTGGCGCCTGTCTGACAACCTGCGCGTCTACGCCAACAGGGATGAAACCTTCCGCTTTGCCCTCGCCGACGAGAATGTCGATTTTATGGGCAACGTGGTTGCGCTGAACCCGCAGGAAGGCGTGGCTTATGAACTGGGGGGCGAATGGCAGCTGGCCACCCTTGCCCTCAATTTGGCGCTGTTCGACCACGCCATCGAAAACGAAATCGGCTACGACCCTGGCATTTTTGCCAACGTCAATTTTGATGACACCCGGCGTCGCGGCGCCACCCTTGACGGTGCCTGGCAAATCAGCGACAGCATCGAGGCCCGCGCCAGTTACACCGCCATGCAGGCAGAGTTTGATGCCGGCAATCTGAAGGGCAATCGCACACCTGGGGTATCAGAGGAGCTGGGCAAACTGATGCTGGCCTGGAGTCTCAATGACAGCCTGCGCCTCTACGCAGAAGGTATCTATACCGGCTCAGTGGCGGTGGATATGAATGGCGGCGCTGACGAACTGGGTGGTTACACGGTCTATAACCTGGCCGCCTCTTACCGCTGGCAGGATGTTCTGGTACGTGCCCGTCTCAACAATATCCTCGGCAAGGAATACACCGAGCTGGTGACCTTCTTCGGTATGCCTGCCTACTACCCCTCGCCGGAAGAAAATGCCACCCTCAGTGTGGAATACCGGTTTTGACGGAGAACCCTATGACTGAGATCGACAGCGAAGCCCACAAGCGCAAAATGCAGAAACTGAAGGAAAAGGTGGATGCCAAAATCGCCGCAGCGGACAGCGAGCGCGGGGTGATGATCCTGCTCACCGGCAATGGCAAGGGCAAAAGCAGTTCCGCCTTTGGCATGGTGCTGCGCAGCCTGGGCTATGGCTACAAGATCGGCGTAGTGCAATTTATCAAGGGCCAGCAGCTATCCGGTGAGGAAATATACCTGCGGGAGCAATGCCCGCAAGTGCATTTCTACCAGATGGGCACCGGCTTTACCTGGAACACCCAGGACAAGTCGTCGGATATCGCTGCCGCCGAGCGCACCTGGCTGGTGGCGGAGCGCATGCTGAAGGATGACAGCTTCCACCTGGTGGTGCTGGACGAACTTACCTATATGCTCGCCTACAGCTATCTCGATGAAGACAGAGTGCTGGAAGCCCTGGCCAATCGACCCGTCGAGCAGTCGGTGGTAGTTACCGGGCGCGGCGGCGGTGCCGGTCTGCGGGATCTGGCGGATACGGTGACGGAGCTGAAGGATATCAAGCACGCCTACGCCAGTGGAATCAAGGCCCGGAAGGGGGTTGACTACTAGCATGCGCCTGCTGCGCCATCGCCAGCTGATCTGGGCGCTGTTGATTGCACTGCCCCTGGTGCTGGTGCTTGGCATGCTGAGCGGGGCAGTCTGGATTGCGCCACAGGCCTTTGTGGCGACCGTGCAGGAATCCCTGCGGGAAGGTGTCAGCAGCCTGGAATCGCTGATCCTGTTTTCCATCCGCCTGCCCAGGGTGATTCTCGCCGCCCTGCTGGGGGCAGTGCTGGCCGGTGCCGGGGCGGCGATGCAGGGTTTGTTCCGCAATCCATTGGCTGACCCTTCCCTGATCGGTGTGGCCAGCGGCGCCTCCGCCGGCGCGGGTTTTGTGGTGGTGTTTGGCGGGGCATTGCTGCCGGTGGGGCTTGTGGGCATGTCACTGGTGGCAGTGGGCGCCTTTGTCGGCGGTTTTGTGGCGGTGATCCTGGTCTACCGGCTGGCCACCACTGAGGCCGGTACCTCGGTATCCACCATGTTGTTGGCGGGTATTGCCATCAGCGCCCTGGCGGGCGCCCTCAACAGCCTGTTCAGCTTTTTTGCCGACAATGACATGCTGCGGCGCATCAGCCTGTGGCAGATGGGCAGTCTTGAAGGCGCCAACTGGGAGCGGGTGGGCATCGTTGCCGTTGCTGCTTTATTGATGGTGACTGTGTTGCCGCGCCAGAGTCAGGCCCTCAACGCCCTGCTGCTGGGGGAGTCTGAAGCGCGTCATCTGGGGGTGGCGGTGGAATCCCTCAAGCGCCGCATCATCCTTGTTACTGCCTTTGGTGTGGGTATCGCTGTGGCCACCTCTGGCATCGTTGCCTTTGTGGGGCTGATGGTGCCGCACTGGGTGCGTCTGCTGATCGGCCCTGATCACCGTTACCTGATTCCCGGCTCGCTGCTGATGGGCGCGGTATTCATGGTGGTGGCCGATACCCTGGCGCGGGTGCTGATACTGCCCGCCGAACTGCCCACCGGGGTCATCACTGCCCTCCTGGGCGCGCCGTTTTTTGTCTCCCTGCTGATCCAGCAGCGGCGCCGCCATTACAGCGGTGTGCTGCCATGAGCCTGACCATGGATGGGGTTTGCCTGCGCCTGCACGGTGCACAGCTACTGGAGAATGTGAGTTTTGCCGTGCAGCCCGGTGAGGTTCTCACCATCCTTGGGCCCAACGGCGCGGGCAAGAGCACGCTGTTGCGGGTGTTGAGCGGTGAATGGGCGCCTGCGGATGGCGAGGTGTCTTTCAATGGCCGCCCTATCCACCAGTGGCGAGCCGCCGAACGGGCGCGGGCCATGGCGGTTCTGCCCCAGGGTGCGACGCTGGATTTCCCCTTTACCTGTGAGGAGGTGGTGATGCTGGGTCGCACGCCCCACGACAGCGGCCAGCAGCGCGATGGGGAGATTGTTGGCGAAGCATTGGCAGCGGTGGACGGCAGCCATTTGCGCAGCCGTATTTACACCCAGTTGTCCGGCGGCGAAAAACAGCGGGTCCAGCTGGCGCGGGTGCTGGCGCAGATTTGGGAGCCAGTGGCTGGCCAGTCCCGCATTCTGATTCTCGACGAGCCCACCGCCTCCTTTGACCTGGCCCACCAGCAGCTCACCCTTGATCTGGTGCAACAGTTGGCGGGGCAGGGCTTCGGTGTGGTGATGGTGCTGCACGACCTGAACATGGCGGCGCGCTGCGCCACCCGTATGCTGCTGATCGATTGTGGCAGGATGGTGGAATACGGCCCGCCCATGGCAGTGCTCACGCCCGATAATATCCAGCGGGTATTTGGTGTCAGCGCCGTAGTGCAGACCAACCCCCTTACCGGCAATCCCCTGGTCATCACTTGATGAAAAGCTTAATGACAGGCCTGATGAGCCGTCCTGTGACGTGTCTGATAAACAGTCTGATGAATCGCCTGTGTCGTTTTTTGCTGCTGGGTTTCGTGTTAATGGCTGTCAATTCTGCCAGCGCAGACGACATCCGTGTGGTTGATGCAGATGGGCAGGCGTTGGTGCTTGAAGGTGCGGCACAGCGCATCGTCAGCCTCAGCCCCCATATCACTGAACAGTTGTTTGCCATCGGCGCAGGTGAGCGCATCGTCGCCACGGTGGACTGGAGCGATTTCCCCTCCGCCGCCAGGGATATTCCCCTGGTGGGCAGCAGCAGCGCCATCAACTATGAGGTGTTGCTGAGGCTCAACCCTGATCTGGTGATCGTCTGGCGCAGCGGCAACGGCGAGCAGGTGGTGGCACGGCTCAAATCTCTCGGGCTGAAGGTGTATGTGCAGGAACCCCGCAGTATTGAGGATATTCCCGCTGAGCTGGCGCGCCTGGGAAGATTGACGGGCCATGGGACGCAGGCCGAAGCTGTGATCAGCGAGTTCAACGACAAAATTGCCAGGCTGCGGGATACCTACAGCCAGCGAGAGAAAATCAGGGTATTCCAGCAAATCTGGAACAAGCCCATGATCAGCCTCAATGGCGAGCATTTGGTGTCGGATATTATCCGCCTGTGCGGCGGCGAGAATATTTTTGCCGACGCCCCTGCACTGGTGGTCAACACCAGCCTGGAGATGGTGGTATTGAGGGACCCCCAAGTGATCGTGATCAGCGAGTCCGACGGCTCCCCGCCGGACTGGGCCAGGGACTGGCAGCGCTGGCCCGGCATCTCCGCCGTGGCCAACCAGCAGATCTATCTGATCAACCCGGATCTGCTCCACCGCCACGGCCCGAGGGTCGCCGAGGGTGCGGAGCGGATGTGCACTTATATTGACAAGGCCCGGCGTTAGTCACCGGGCCTGTTAATGCTGGGGAATTGCTGCGCTTTAAGCTGTTCCTTGAGCGCCATGTTTTCCTTGTAGAGATTCACCACGTTCTGAAACAGGCCCTGCTGGTAAAAGGTGAGGACTGGCAGGGCCTTGTCGCCCAGGGCGTTTTTGGCGCGGTAATGTTCGATCAGCGCCTGGGTGTCAGACATCAACACACCTGGCTCCACTTCCACGGTGGGAAAGGACAGGACTCTACCCGCCCGCTGTTCCAGGTCTGCCTTTATCTTGCTGTAATTCGCTGCAGAGCGATCGAGGCTCACCAGATCAATCTGGTCAAGCAAACCGGCTTCTGTCATAAACAGCATGAATTTGAAGCAAAAGGGGCAACCCAGCAGCATATAGGCCTTGGCTATATGAGATTCGTTTGACACCGTTTTCTCCCTGGTTGGGTGAGGGGCGGATTCTGGCACGCGGCCTTGGGGTTATTTTGAGTTACAGGTTACAGGTTTCGAGTAAAACACAAAAAGCCCCGGGGATTTCCGGGGCTTTTGTCATTTGCGTGCGACGTGAAACGTGAAGCCTGTAGCGGTTAAAGATCGTAACCGCGCTCGTCGTGCAGGCTGAGGTCGAGGCCGACAGTTTCCTGCTCCTTGTCCACACGCAGCCCCATCAGGGCGCCCAGTACTTTCAGCAGGACAAAGGTCACCACAGCGGTATACACCAGGGTGGCCGCAACACCGATGGCCTGTACCCCCATCTGTGAAGCCATGGTCATGCCTTCGTTATAGCCCTGGCCGCTGAAGACCCCCAGCTGGCTGGAGGCAAAAATACCGGCAGCCAATGTGCCGAGGATGCCGCCCACCCCGTGTACCGGGAATACGTCGAGGGAGTCGTCGATCTTGAATTTCTGCTTGATGGCCTGGGTGGCCAGGTAGCACACCACCCCCGCACACAGGCCGATCACCAGGGCACCGCCGGGACCCACAAAGCCGGAAGCGGGGGTGATGGTGCCAAGGCCAGCCACCATGCCGGTGACGATACCCAGCACCGATGGCTTGCCGTGGCGAATCCATTCCATCCCCATCCACGCCAGGGCGCCAGCCGATGCGGAGATATGGGTGACCAGCATGGCCATGCCCGCATCGCCGTTCGCGGCAAGGGCGGAACCGGCGTTAAAGCCGAACCAGCCCACCCACAGCATGGCGGCGCCAGTCACAGTGAGAGCGAGATTGTGGGGCGGCATGGCGTGGTCAGGAAATCCCCTGCGCTTGCCGATCACCAGAGCTGCCACCAGGGCGCTGACGCCGCTGGTGATATGCACCACGGTGCCACCGGCAAAGTCCAGCAGTCCCATTTCCCCCAGCCAGCCACCGCCCCATACCCAGTGGGTGATGGGCACATACACCAGCAGCAGCCACACAATGGTGAACACCAGCATGGTGGAAAAGCGCATGCGCTCAGCAAAGGCACCGACAATCAGTGCCGGGGTGATGATGGCGAAGGTCATCTGGAACATGATGAAAACCGATTCCGGGATGGTGCCGGACACGGAATCCTCCGTCAGTCCCGCCAGCATCACCTGGGACCAGCCCCCCAGAAAGGGGCCACCCTCGGTGAAGGCGAGGCTGTAGCCACAGACAAACCACACCATTGATGCGGCGCAGGTGATGGCGAAACATTGCATCAGTACGGAAAGAATGTTTTTCGAGCGCACCAAACCACCGTAAAATAGCGCCAGCCCTGGTATGGTCATGAAAAGCACCAGGGCTGTGGATGTCAGTATCCAGGCGGTATCGGCGCCGTTGATCTCCCCGGCGTTGGCTGAGAGGGGCAAGGCCAGCAGTAAAGCCCAAGGGCTTGGTGCTTTTTGGAGCAGTATTTTCAACATTGCAGAGTCCTCTTGGGAGTTTTGCACTTTAATAGTGCTTGGTTTTTGTGTTTTATGGCATAAAGCCCAAAACAGGTGCGTTTCAGGCCTGATGTTGTTCGGCATGTATCTCTTGGTCAATGCTTCAGCAATTTCCGTGCCGTTGCGACCCTGATTGGCGCAGTATTATCTTTTTTGCACTCCAACAGTGCAGTGTTTGCCATTTGGTGTATTTATACAGAGGATTTAACAGTGGAATCAAATGAATTGCGGGAACAGCTCATAGAGCTTCATCGGGAACTGGAAGCGGCCACCCACAAAGATCCAAAGGAGGATGCCCTCTCCCATGTGATGACGGATATTGTGCGCATTGCATCCGGTGAGGATATCAACGAGGACGACAGTGAAAATCTGCGGGAGCGCATCGAGCATCAGGCTTCGGATTTCGAGATTCGCCATCCCCGTGCCGCCGGTATCCTGCGGGAAGTCACTGAAATTCTTGCCAAGCTGGGGATCTGAACAATGGCTTTGATGAATACGCCCATCCCGGCAGCGTCCCTGGCAGTGGCTATCCTGTTGCTGGCGGGTTGTGGCGGCAGCCTGTGGCCAAAAGGCAAACAGGCTGACTCCTATGTGGGCTGGTACTGTGTCGATAACGCCAAAACCGGTATCAAGGACTGTGAAAAGCGCTTGATGCGCAATGGCCGCCCCATCAACAGTGTTGTCTATGAGCGACTGGGTGCTCCCGAAGGGCAGCAAACGGAGACCCGCGATCCCAACATCCACCCCGGTTACGATCAATCTCCGGTGACGGTGATCAATACGCTGGATGATGGTTCCGGTCTCACGGTTGAGAATCAGGGGCCGCCACCACGTCAGGCGAAAGATTATGTTGACCGTTCAGGAAGCAAAAATGCCGGTGCGGTGAAGAAAAGCGAAGAGTTGTAATTCCTTTTTGCGGGCAGGCAGGTGGACGGATTTGATTCCCGTCTCCCGTCTCCATTATTCCAGCTTGACGGCAAAAGCCTCCGCCAGGGTGGTTTCCCCGCTTTCCACCAGCATCAGGGCATTTTGTGCCAGGGGTGACATGCCGTCGGCCATGGCTTGATCCCGCAGGGTGTCGGCATTGGACATTTTGCTGATCAGCGCCCGCAGGCCGGTGGTCACTTCCAGCAACTCCCCCACCATCAGCCGACCCTTGTAGCCGGTCTGGTGGCACTCAAAGCAGCCCTTGCCCCTGTGGGGGACAAAGTCAGCAGGCAGTTTGAAGAAAGCCTTGAGGTTGCCCTCGTCCGGGTCTGCCTCTTTGCAGTGCTTGCAGATCCGCCGCACCAGGCGCTGGGCCAGTACCCCCACCACGGTGGAATTGATCAGGTAAGGCTCAATGCCCATATCGACCAAGCGGGTGATACTGCTGGGGGCGTCATTGGTGTGCAGGGTGCTCATTACGAAGTGGCCGGTGAGCGCCGCCTTGATGGCGATCTCGGCGGTCTCCAGATCGCGCATCTCGCCAATGAGGATTTCATCCGGGTCGTGGCGCAGGATATGGCGCAGAGCCTCCGCAAAGGTGTAGCCAATCTGGGTTTTAATCTGGATCTGTTCAATGCCGTCGAGGCGGTATTCCACCGGGTCTTCCACGGTGATGATATGCACGCCGCGCTGGTTGCGCTCGTTGAGGACGGCGTAGAGGGTGGTGGATTTGCCTGAACCGGTTGGCCCTGTGACCAAAAAAATGCCAAAGGTATGGGTGAGGATGTTGCGCATGCGCACAATTTCATGGGGCGGCAATCCCAGGGCGTCGAGACTGACCAGCCCCTTGCTTTTGTCCAGCACCCGGATCACCACCGATTCGCCGGTGATCATGGGAATGACCGAGACGCGGAAATCCACCCGCTGGCCGTTTTCGATCACCATGGTGGAGCCGTCCTGGGGCAGGCGGCGCTCGGCGATATTCATGCCCGACACGATCTTGATGCGGCTTACGGTGGGGGTCAGCAGGCGGTGATCCACATTGCGCTGCAGCAGCAGTTTGCCGTCGACACGAAAATAGATATCACCGCCTTTTTCCGTGGGGCGGATATTGATATCCGATGCCCCCATGGATACTGCCCGGTGCAACAGGGATTCAACAAACTTGACGATGGGTTTTTCCGAGGCTTTTTCTTTCAGCATTTGCACCGAATAGTTGTGCTCTGCATTGGGGTCCGGGTTGTTGCCCAGCTCGATCAGTATTTCCTCTTCCTCGGCGTCGAGCACATGGCGCTCGATCATCTGGCTGATATCCCGGGCCGGGGCAATCACCACATCCACATGGCGTTCACAGACAAAATTCAGGGTATGAATGGCCTCGGTATTGGCGGGATCAGCAATGGCCACGATCAGGTGATTGTCGACAATGCCGAGGGGCAGCACCTGATAGCGCAGGATGATCTCCGAGGGAATCGCCTTGATAATATCGCCGTCAATGGTCATTTCATTGATGCGCACAGTGGGTATGCCCAGGCGCGAGGCAAGCACCACTGGCCGGTTGGCATGGTCGATCAATCCCATGGTTTCCAGCACTGTGACCAGTGAATCCCGCGGGCGGCGTTTTTGCTTCACCGCCTCCCGCAGCTGGTCATTGTTGATAATACCCGCCTTGATCAGTTCCACACCCAGCTGTATTTCCGTTTCGGGCACAATGCCGTATTGCAGCTGATTGAGGTCCTCTGCAGTTTTGATAACAGTATCGGTCACAGCTTGTTTCCAGTGGAGTGGGTGTGCAGAACCCCAGTGTAGATCAAAAGGCAATTGTCCTGAAACCGGAAAAATTTTTCGTAAAGCGCAGCCATGTCATTACAGTATTGCCGCTGGCTGGGCTATCCTTTGGGTTCCACAGGATCGTTGCCGACGCTATGAAGTTTCTCAAGATGATGTGTTTTATGGCCCTTGGGGCCGTGATGATGGTAGCTTCCCTGATGTGGATATCACAGTTTTTCCGCCCCGACCGCGATAGGGTCCCGGTTATCTGGCTCGAAAATGTTGATCGCAGTGAGGATTTTGGTCAGGGTAACGAGCCAGCTCAATATCCAAAGTTACCGGAATGAACCCGCAATAATTGCAGACAGTTAAACCCGCTTGTCGTGGAGCAGTGCCTGACAACAGGCTCAGGGAAGCAAGGAAGGTAGGTGGTGCAATGAGGAGTGTATTCAGCCCCGCAATACGTATCAGCCTGGCTTATGGGCTGTTTGCTTCGCTGTGGATTCTGTTCAGCGACGGAATTTTGGCGTTGCTTCTCGACGATGCCGCCAGTGTTGCCCGCTATCAGCTGTTCAAGGGGTTGTGGTTTATCCTTGCCACCGCCGTGCTGTTGCAATTTTTACTGAGCCGGGTGTTTGCAAGGCTCGACCGGGTCCATAAGCAGGAACTTGAATCGGCCCAGCTGCTCGATCACTACCTGTCTGTCAGCCCCGCCATCTGTTTTACCCTGGAAATCCACAATGGTGAGCCCCGCAGTCTTTGGATAAGCCAGAGCATCCTGCCGATGTTGGGTTACAGCATCGAGGAAGCCCTGGCGCCAGGATGGTGGCAACAACATATCCACAGGGATGATCGGGAAGCGGCGCTGGCAGGTTATGACAAACTGGTTGCGGATAAATCGGAGCTCGACCAGCAATACCGCTTCTACCGCAAGGATGGTCGCCTGGTGTGGATTCGTGACCAGCTGCGTTATGTGTCCCGAGGGGATATCAACAGCGATGTTATTGTCGGTGCCTGGACAGATATTACTGAACTCAGACACAGCCAGCAGGATATGGTCGCAGCCTCCGAGCGGCGGCACGTACTGTTTGAAGAGGCGCGGGATGGTATCTGTGTGCTCGACAGCAACTTTGCGGTAATTGAAGCCAATCACAGCTTTGCCCGCATGACCGGCCGGGACAACCGTGAACTGCTACTGGGCCTGCACCCCTGGGACTGGGATCAGAATTACCCGACAGAAGAAGCGTTCAAGGGTGTTTTTGCCACAATCCCTGGTGGCTCAACCAGTTTGGAAACAGTTTTCCTGCGCCCCGATGGCTCCGTTATCGATGTTGAAATCAGTATCAACCCGGTGGGAGTGGGCGGCAACCAGCTGATGTTTACCCTGTGCCGGGATATCAGCGAACGCCTGCGGGCTGAAGCTGAGCTGGAGGATTACAGCCGGGAATTGTCGGCACTGTTCAATATTTCCACCAGCCTGCGAATGGCAAGCGACGCGGTATCGCTGTTCAGCAGTGGGCTGGCGGAAGTAAAAAAAGCCCTGAATGCCGATACCTGTGTTATTGCCGTGCTGTCTGATGACCGCCAGCAGTACCTGGTTGAACAGGCCAGTGGGGCATGGCAGGAACTGATTGGCAAGTCCTTCAACATTACCGATTCCAGTGCGGCCATGACCGTGGCGCACAGTGCGGTGTATGTCACCGAAGACAGTGCCAGCGAGGCTTACGATCCCCAGTTGCAGTTGGGGGTGGGAGTGGCGGTCTTTGCCCCTCTCAACTGGGGGGCTGAAAATGAAGGCGTGCTGGCAGTGGGCAGGATGGCCGCCAACGAACCCTTGCCCTTCAACGACAACGAGGTGCGCCTGCTGGCGTCCATCGGTGAAATGATGGGTGTAGCCCTGCACCGCATCCATCTCACGGCAGATTTGCGGCGGCGGCTCGACAATATTCAGGCCCTGCGCAATATCGATGTGGCCATTGCCGGCAGCCTGGATTTGCGCACGGTCCTCAATGTCGCCCTCAACGAGACAATTGCCCAGCTGGATGTGGATGCTGCGGCAATCCTGTCCTTTGATGTCCACACCCGGCGGCTTGAATACACTGACGGCAAAGGTTTTTACACTACGGCTATCGAGAGCAGCTCTGTACCACTGGGGGAAAGTCCAGCAGGTCGCGCAGCCCTTGAGCAGGAAATAGTTTTTTTGCCAGACCCCAACTGCCAGGACAAGCTGCTGCGCAAGGAAATGCTGGCAGACGAGAAATTCGTCGATTACGCCGTGGTACCCCTGGTGGCCAAGGGCCGCACCCTGGGTGTGCTGGAACTGTTCAACCGTTCGCCCCGCAAGCGCAATCATGAATGGCATGCCATGTTCGAGGCGCTGGGGGGGCAGATAGCCATCGCTATGGACAGCGCCATGCTGTTCCGTGACCTGGGGCGCAAGCATCAGGAATTGATGCAGGCCTACGATGCAACCCTTGAGGGCTGGGGCTGGGCCAGGGCCCTGGCCCTCAAGGAAGAGGAAACCGAAGAACACAGTAAACGGGTAGTCACCATGACAGTGGCGATTGCCCGCACCATGGGGGTCAGTGACGAAGAGCTGGTGCATGTGCGGCGCGGTGCCCTGCTGCACGATATCGGCAAGATCGGCATTCCCGATGCCATCCTGCTCAAGCCCGGCAAGCTGACCGAGGAGGAGTGGGAGATCATGCGCCGCCATACCACCTATGCCTACGATATGCTCGCCCCCATTGCCTATCTGCGCCAGGCCCTGGATATTCCCTACTGCCACCACGAGCGCTGGGATGGCAGCGGTTATCCCCGGGGTTTGAAGGGACAGCAGATTCCCCTCGCGGCGCGGATATTTTCCGCAGTGGATGTCTATGATGCGCTGATCAGTGTGCGCCCCTATAAAACAGCCTGGTCACACGGGGATGCCCTGCAATACCTGCATGAACAAAAGGGCAAACATTTTGACCCGGCAGTAGTGGATGCCCTGACGGATTGGTTCAGTCAACATTGACCAGGCTGACAGGCAGTAAAATCCATCAGGGCGGGGCATAATAGATTCATTCACAAAACCGCAAACGGGGAAGGCAATGGCCGATCTGGTGGATTTTCTCAATGTCATGGCCAAAAAAGAGGCTTCCGACCTGTACTTCACCGCCGGTGCGCCGGTGCAGATCAAGATCCAGGGCATCACCATGCCCATCGCCAACACCGAGGTCAGTAACGAAAACGTCAGACAGCTGATCTACGGCGTCATGAACGACAAACAAAAAAAGGAACTGGAAGCCACCCTGGAGTCCAACTTCGCCATTTCGGTGCCGGAACTGGGGCGTTTTCGCATCAATGTGTTTTACCAGCGCAGCCAGATGGCGGTGGTGGTGCGCTACCTGAAATCGAAGATTCCCGCCATTGAAGAGCTGGGTTTGCCAGCCATTCTCAAGGACCTGGTGCTGGAGCCCCGCGGACTGATCCTGGTGGTGGGTTCCACCGGGTCGGGCAAGTCCACCACCCTGGCGTCCATGATCGATCACCGCAGCAGCACCCGCACCGGCCATATCCTCACCATCGAGGACCCGGTTGAGTACCTGCACCTGCACAAGAAATCCATCGTCAACCAGCGCGAAGTGGGCATCGACACCATGAGTTACACCAACGCCCTGAAAAACGCCCTGCGGGAGGCGCCGGACGTGATCATGATCGGCGAGATCCGCGATGCCGAAACCATGCGCCACGCCATCGCCTACGCCGATACCGGCCATCTGTGTCTTTCCACGCTGCACTCCAACAATGCCTATCAGGGGCTGGAGCGCATCGCCAATTTTTTCCCTGAAACATCCCGCCGCCAGGTGCTCGATGACCTGGCCCTCAATATCAAGGGGATTTTTTCCCAGCGCCTGCTGCCCGCCCTGGATGGCGGCAGGGTTCCCGCCTGTGAACTGATGTTGTCCACACCCTATATTGTCGACCTTATCCAGCAGGGTGAATTTGAATCCATCCGCGACACCATGGAACACAGCACTGAAGTGGGCATGATGACCTTCGAGCAGTCGGTGTTCGACCTCTACATGGCCAAGAAAATCAGCCGCGAAGTGGCCCTGCGCGGGGTCGATTCAAAAGGCAACCTGCAAACCCGTATCCGCCTCGCGGAAGCCCGCATTGGCGACACCGGCAATTTGAAGATGGAGGATGAAAAATTTCAGTAGGCGACGGCTTGGAGGGCGAGGGGACTGTGATGGCAATGGAACAACATCGGGAATTTATTCAGGCTGCCTACCGGCAAGCCCTCAAGTCATACAATGAGGGGGGCTTGCCCATAGGGTCGGTTATTGTGGAAGAGGGCCGCATCGTGGCTGTCGGCCACAACCGCCGGGTGCAGGATGGCGATCCCACCGCCCATGGCGAGATGGACTGCATCCGCCGCCTGGGCCGCCGCAGGGATTACGCCAGCCTGATCCTCTATACCACCCTCAGCCCCTGCATGATGTGTGCTGGCACCATTTTGCAATTCGGCATTCCCACTGTGGTGGTGGGTGAGGAGCGCTCCTTCCCCGGCAACAGGAGTTTTTTGCTGGACCACGGGGTGGCGGTGCTGCTCCTCGACGACCCCCAGTGCCGGGAGTTGATGGGCCGGTTTATTGCAGAAAAGCCCGAGCTGTGGTTTGAAGATATCGCCGGTCGGGAGCGGGTTTGAAGTCCATGGACTATGAAGTGGACAGCGCGAGCATCTGTGGCCAGACCACGGCACACCTGGTCCCTGTTGAGGGCAATGTGTTCCTGCATCAGCAGGTGCTACAGCCCTTCAAAAAACTTGCCGCCATGGCACTGCAACAAGGTATTGAGCTGGCGGTGGCCAGCGGCTACCGCAGCTTCGAGCGCCAGTTGCTGATCTGGAATGCCAAGGCCAGCGGCGAGCGCCCGGTGCTCGACAGCCAGGGCAAGCCCCTCGATATGCAAACCCTGTCGGACCGCGACAGGGTTTTCGCCATTCTGCGCTGGTCGGCGCTGCCCGGCGCATCCCGTCACCACTGGGGCACGGATATGGATGTGTGGGATCGTGGGGCGGTGGATGAGAGCTACAGGCTTGAACTGGTACCCGATGAATATACCCAGGGAGGCCCCTTCGCCCGTCTTGGGGCCTGGCTCGACAGCGCGGAGTTTGCCGCCAGCGGGTTTTATCGTCCCTATTACCAGTCCGGTCGTCAGACCAATGATGGCGTTGCGCCCGAACCCTGGCACCTCAGTTACAGGCCTGTGGCGCAAGATTTTGAACGCGGCCTCAGCCCGGAGCTGCTCGCCAGTGTTATTGCCCGCAGCGATCTTGCTCTGGGCACCACTGTGCTGGACAATCTCGAGGAAATCTTTGCCCGCTTTGTGTGTTGTCCCGGTTGAAACAGCTCCCCTGTTGCGGGATAGTGCCCGCTGTTAATGCCCGTGGATTGAGTGCCTTGTGAGTGACCCTGTGATTGATAATGACCCGCTCTGGCAAACCCTGCGGCAAGAAGTTCGCAATGTGTCCAGCCAGGAGCCTACGCTCTCCAGCTATTTTCATGCGGCGGTGCTCAGTCACGACTCCCTGGAATCCGCATTGAGCTACGCCCTGGCCAGTCTGCTGGGCAGCGAAGTGGTATCCGCCCTGACCCTGCACCAGGTGATCGACAAGGGCTATGCCGTCGACCCCGCCATTGGTGAGCGTATGCGCCGTGACCTGCTCGCCCACTATGAGCGCGACCCTGCCTGCGACAAACATTACATGCCGCTGCTGTATTTCAAGGGATTTCACGCACTCCAGGCCTACCGCATCGGCCACTGGCTGTGGCAGAACGGGCGCAAGGCCATGGCGCTGTACATTCAAAGCCGGGTATCAGAGATTTTTGCTGTGGATATTCATCCCGCCGCTATCATTGGTGGCGGCGTGATGCTCGACCACGCCACAGGTCTGGTGGTGGGTGAAACGGCGATCATTGAAGACGACGTATCGATCCTGCACGCAGTGACCCTGGGGGGCAGCGGTACGGAAGGTGGCAATCGCCACCCCACCATCAAGCGCGGGGTGCTGATATCCTCCGGCGCCAAGATTCTGGGCAATATCACCGTCGGCGAGGGGGCGAGAGTGGGAGCGGGCAGCCTTGTGCTGGATTCTGTGCCGCCCCACGCCACCGTGGCGGGGGTGCCCGCCCGCCTGGTGGGTGGCTTGCTGGATTCGGACCCGGCCCTCAATATGGATCACCATATCAACGGCAACGGCGAGACAGTTAAACCATGAGTTCATTCCCGGGAATCCTGACTGGTATTTTGCACCGCCGTATGGTGTGTGCCCTGCGCTTTTCCCTGCAGGGGCTGACCGCCTGTTTTCGCCACGAAGAGGCCTTCCGCATAGAGCTGGCCTTCGCCGCCGTGCTGGTACCCCTGGGGTTCTGGCTGGGTGAAACCGGCATAGAGGTGGCCCTGCTGGTGGGCGTCCTGCTGGTGGTGCTGATCGTCGAACTGCTCAACTCTGCCGTGGAAGCCGCCATTGATCGCATCAGCCCTGAACACAGCGAGCTGGCGGGGCGCGCCAAGGATTTGGGCTCGGCGGCGGTGCTTCTGTCCATGGTCCTTGTGGTCCTGGTGTGGGGCGCTATCCTTTTGTATTAGGGCCTGTTAACACTATTTGGATTGTCGGCGTTGCGCCTGAAAAAGCGCCAATCGAGGCACGACGAGTGTGGTTTGGTGGACCCAAATGAGCGAGG
>OBJA01000211.1_pt1 | contig 57042 bp, 45 predicted proteins | sample 1519751 | NCBI WGS metagenome assembly OBJA01 (sample SAMEA3881238, study PRJEB22517) | soil metagenome | biome: lake sediment; feature: soda lake sediment; material: sediment, water from around vicinity | place: India | collected 2013-12-23 | depth 3 m
CAGGTTATGCGCTTCCCCTGCCAGAACAGGGGAGGCGCTATTTGAAACTTATAAATTACTCGTTTTTTTTCATACAATTATTTTTACTTAATAATCACTTAAATTAAAGAAAATGAATAGAAAAATGATTTTTTTTAGCGCACTGGTATTAATGTTAACCGCTGGTGTATTCTGGAGCTGCCAGAAAGAAGAGTTACTGATGAACAATACTACTGATGGCGTAATGCTGAAAGCTGCCTATGTTGGAGCTAATTGTGCTGTTGATTGTATTGATCTTGATAATCCAAAGTATTTTGAAATGACAGGTAATGATTTTGTTTCCTGGGGAGGCACCAATCATCAAAAGACTGTGTCATATAAGGCCTATAATACGGATAAAGAGTTTGTTATTGAAGTAAGTTTCTTAAGAGTACGACCAGGTGGGGGTTCAACTAACGGAAATATACAAGTTAATTTTGAAGGCTCAACTAATACTTTCGAATCAATAGCCAGTGGAGCAACCAGAACCTACAAGTTTGATCTTCCTGCAGGATGGGATGCATGCGATGAGGTGTCCTTCGAAATAGTTGAGAATTCTGAATTTGCAGAAGAAGGTGATAAAGTTATAATTAATATCGAAGAGGATTATAGTCTTTTTGGAGTTTGCATTGATTGCACACCTGGTTTCTCATATGTTGATAATGAAGATTTGACCTATACTTTTACATTGGTTCCGGAAAAAGATATTGAGGGAGCTGAAGTTGTATTTACTTTTGCTCAGGGGGTCGTGGTTGCTGGTTTAGATGAAGAAGTTTGGACAAATAAAGGAGCAACATGGCAAGCTGAACTGGATTTGGAAGAATGCACAACATATAAATGGGTTGTTACTTTAAGTGCAGATTGCAGCGGTGCATCAGGAACATCAAACGTATGGACTGATTTTAAAGTTAATGGTTTTTCCTTAAAAGCTGATTCTGATGATAAATTTGTTCAAATTTGTAAGTAACCAGATTTTTGCCTTATTATTGTCTTTTCTATATAACTTTATGATGTTATGCAAAATGGTAAGATAACTTACCGGAAATAGAATATCCCTGCACCCGTTACCCAAGGGTGAGAGTTTATATGCGCTTCCTCTGCTACGGCAGGGGAAGCGTTTTTTTTGAAAAGGTTATTTTGGTTTATGTTGTTTATGTGGTTCATGTTGTTTATGTGGTTCCGGCCAAAGAATTTACTAACTGAATTTTTCATAATGAAATTCCGGAATCCGGACTTTTAGCATGAAGATTCTGCAACCACCTGAACAATTTCTTCCCCCGGTGGTTATAACATTATTAACGCTTAAAATACACAGTATGAGAAAACTTTTACTTTTATTTTCTTTTATGGCAGCCGGAGTGATTGCCCTGAACGCCCAGGTTACTGAAGAATACCTGATTACGTTCGAGGCTGAATCGGATACTACCGGATGGCTGGTATTTGGCAATGGTGCCAATGCTACCGATGAAGATGTGACTGTAGTTGAAAATCCGGATGCTACAGGCATCAACCCTACTGAAATGGCCCTGCGTTTTGTGGTCCGTGACGATGCCGACCCATGGGCAGGCATGGTGCTGAATGATTCATTGACGGGTGACAATGCCATTGTAATTACGGAGGAGAACCACATTTTTACAATGATGGTTTATAAATCAAACCTCGAAAGGGTGGGCCTTAAACTTGAAAGGGGATTAAACGGTGCCCCCAACGTTGAGGTTGTTGTTCCCAACACCGTTACCGATGAATGGGAACTGCTTACCTTCGATTTTTCTGAATACATTGGCAGCACCTATGAGGCCCTTGTCATTTTCCCCGATTTCCCGCTGGAAATGCGTACGCAAGGTGCAGAGGTTTACATCGACAACATTGCGTTTGGCGAAGGCTCTGCTGTTTCAGCCGATATCCTTGAAAGGATGTCACTGAGGGTATACCCCAATCCTGCACAGCACACCCTGCACATACAGCAGGCACGGATGACAGGTTATGTCATTTCCAACAGTCTTGGACAAAGACTTGTTATGAAGAACTTTGATGCTGCCGACCATGTTACGGTAGAACTCGGCAGCCTGAAGCCTGGTCTTCATTTCATCTCCGTGCAATCGGATGAAGGAATGCATACCGCCAGGTTTATTAAAAAGTAGATTGGACTTAGATTGATAAAGTTAAAAGTAAAAGCTGCCGGCAGAAATGCCGGCAGTTTTTTTATGACTTTTTCTTTCAGGTTACATTCATCACGAAGACTTTGAAGGGGATAAAAAGAGGCGACAGCCGATGGCAAATGATATGCCATTTTTATTACGGACTTAAAAACTACCTACAGGTCTTTTATTACAAGGCCTCTTTTTTATTTATCAGTATATTTTCCAAAATCCGGTTGTCCCTTTCCGGGACAGGAGGATATTGCCTGATTTTTTTCCATTTTATATCTTGTGGCAAGCTTAATGAAGAATTGGTATTTATCGGCTCCCTGTTTGATAACTTAAATGAATTCACACATGAAAAGAAAACTGTTTTTTACCGGATTGCTGTTCCTGGTTGCAGCGGGTATGAGTTTCTGGAGCTGCCAGAAAGATGAACTCCTGCAGAATGCTGAACTGAAAGTGGCTGTAATTGATGATGAGTGTGAACCCTATATGGAATATGAAATTCTGGCAGGGCAGCACACCAACGTGGGGAAACTGGTTGTTTCAAATGATGAAACTACCCTTACCATTGAGTATGTTTTCAATGATCCTGCTCTTGTTAAGGAAGTTCATTTATGGGTTGGGACTGAACCCTATCCGGAAGATATACCTTTTGGACCCGGACAGTTCCCTTACAAGGATGATGTTGCTCCAATCCAGACGAAATGGGAGATTCCGCTTGCATCAATTTTTGGAGATGAAGCAGATCCCTGCAACGTGCAGGTTTACATTCTTGCACATGCTGCCCTTACTAACGGAGAGACTGCATGGAGCAAAGGACCTGCAACAGGAAACAACTGGTCGATGTATAGTTTGTATACAATCTGCTGTAATCCGCCCACACAGAATCCCGGGTGCGAATGGATAGGTGAAACAGCATGGGGAGCAGGGAAAAGGTATGTTACAAGGGGCAATTGGGCAACTTATACATCCTATCAGTCTTCAGCACCAGTAAAATTACTTGCGGGGCAGACACTTGAAGCCGGCTGGATTAATTTCTCGGCTGTTGTTGATGGTTATGTTACAATTACCATAGAACTGAATGAAGGATGGCGCCTGAAGACAGTTGAAGATGTAATTGTTAAAGATGCTGTCAAAGTACAGGGATATACAAGCACCCCTCCTGCAGCCAATCCGGCACCAGGATTATTTACAACCTACAAGGACAACAAACTTGAATTCAAAGTTCCTTACTTTAAATTTTATGGCATCCACCTGGATGTTGAATGGGAAAAATGTGAAGAAATGGAATAATCAGATCACAAACCTGCAAGAACAGAAGCTGCCGGCAGTGCCGGCAGCTTTTTTTACGACTAAACTTAAAAATCTGGTATTGAAAAGGTAAATGTGAACCTTCAAAGAATGTTAGTGATGATTCGCCATAAATACCCGGACAGGCAAGACAGGTTTGACGATTGTCTTGTGCCTTGATAAACCGTGGCCTTGTTCAAAATAGCAGATGCCTGTTCATTTCAAAAAGGAATCAGCACCTTGCCTTTTTCAGGGTCGGGCAAAGCGCATGATTCCCTATTTGCGTCCAATATTTCAATCAAAATGCTATTTCCTTATTATTTTTTCACTGAAAACCTCATTGGCACAGAACACCTTCAGCAGGTACATGCCATGAGGCAGTGATGACAAATTGAGTTCTGTTTCAGTGGAAAGAATGCTGCCCGATTGAACGACACTTCCATTGAGGCTGTATAAAGAGAAAGTTGCCCCTCTCCCGGTTTCTGACATTCTGATATGCAGTATTTCGGAAACCGGATTGGGATAACAGGAGAAAATTACCTGACCCTGCGTCTTATCAGCTGAAGTCTGCAGGAAGTAGGAAGAGGCTGTATCAAACGAAACCACATAATCTTCAACCTCACCAAAGAAATTATCGGCACAGGGACCGGGAGAACTTCCGTTGAACATTGTCACCCTCATCCTGGTTTGCCCGCTTGCACTATTGGGGATCAGCATGCTGGTCACAACTGTACCCTTTTTGTTGTTCTGGACGATAAGGGTTTCACCTGAATCGCTGAAATCACCGTCACGGTTAAAATCAATCCAGAGCCGCCAAAAGTTTTTAGTTGCCGTAACCGCAGGTACAAGCGTCACATTGTACCGCTGGCCGGGAATCAGTTGTACCACATCGGGTGAAAAGGAATAACCATCGCCTGCAGATGTTTTGCTGAGCACATTCCCAATTTCCACCCGCCTGATGTAATCAGGTGAGCTGACAACAGAAACCGGTTTACAGTATTCGGGACCGGCTTTTTCAACAACCAGTATATAATCACTTACCACAATCTCATCAGATCCCGCTGCCGTTTTAGTTATAGTCAGGCCAACATCATAGGTTCCGGGCACCGCATAGGTAACCACCGGATGCTGTTCGGTACTGGATGAAGGGGTACCTCCGGGGAACGACCACTGCCATCCATCGGGGTTACCTGATGATGTATCATAAAACTGAACCTGACCGCCTTCCTCAACAAGAGTGCCCGTTGAGGTAAACCCGGCTGCCAGTGGTTCTGATATGATTGCTTCAGCAGTAATGAAGTTTTCCGCTGTTTTGATGTCGCTGCCATCCTTGTTCCACACTTCAAGCGAAACCCTGTATGTGCCTGCAGAAGGATAAGTGACCACCGGATTAGGTGAGGAAGAAGTACCCGGATTGCCTCCTTCGAATGTCCAGTTCCATGCAGTGACCCCTCCGGTCGACAGGTCGGTAAAGGATACGCTCTCCCCTTCCTTCACTTTGGTATTGACAGCTGTAAAGTCAGCTACAGGCAATACAACAGCCTCAACGGATATGTAGCCGTCAGCCGTTTTGGTATGCGAGCCGTTTGCATTGGTTGCAGTGAGCGACACTTTGTATTTACCGGCCGTTGTATATTTTACCACAGGGTTCTGCTGGGTGGATGTCGCCGGTGTGCCCCCTTCGAATGTCCAGTTCCATGCAGTAACCCCACCGGACGACATATCAGTAAAGGTAATGCTCTCCCCTTCCTTCACTACGGTTTTACTGGCAGTAAAATCAGCCACAGGCAATACAACAGCCTCAACTGTAATGAATCCGTCAGCCGTTTTGGTATGCGAGCCGTTTGCATTTGTTGCAGTGAGCGCCACTTTATATTTACCGGCCGCTGTATATTTTACCACAGGGTTCTGCTGGGTGGATGTCGCCGGTGTGCCCCCTTCGAATGTCCAGTTCCATGCAGTAACCCCACCGGACGACATATCAGTAAAGGTAATGCTCTCCCCTTCCTTCACTACGGTTTTACTGGCAGTAAAATCAGCCACGGGTACTGTTGTTTCAGCCGGTGCAATTACAACTGTGTAATCCTCCACTTCGCCGTAAGCAAATGTTTCGCACGGAGAAGCAGCTGTACTTCGCTTCATGGAAACCCGCATCCGGGTTGTCATTCCACCTGATACAGGAAGCTTGACCGATGCTGTTATTAATGAACCGGAAGGTTCGCTTGTGTAAATCAATTCACCGGCGTCATCAAAATCACAGTCCTGGTTCAGGTCAATCCATATCCGCCACACCTGTGCATATGCAGTATTCTTAAATGCAGGTTTGAGTGTAAAATTGAATAAAGAACCTGCCTGTGCACTGAATCCGGCAACGCCTGTAAAATTACTGTAGCCTGTTGACCCTGTCGACCCCGAAGAAATTGTTTTGCCGCCGGCGGCTACCGAGGCTATCCATTCCTGGCTGCCATTCCCTTTGGAGGCGCAGTAGGAAGGCACAAACCTGTTCACTGTGATAAAACCATCCGCTGATTTTGTATTTGAGCCATATTTGTTAGAGGCTGTGAGCGTCACTTTATATGTCCCAGGGGTGGAATAGTTGACTGAAGGGTTCTGTTCAACAGAAGTGGAAGGGTTACCTCCTTCAAACACCCATGACCAGGAGGTTGTGCCCTGTGACGAAAGATCAGTAAACTGAACCATTTCACCTTCCGTAATGGTGGTTTTAGCAGCAGTAAAATCAGCGACAGGTGGCAGACTTAGCATGATGAAATTTCCATAGGCATCGATGGGCCCCCTGGTAGGGTCAGAATCATCGCCATCGGGTGTATCAGGACAGTTACATCCTGAAGGTTTTGGTCCCAGGCCCCACCAGTAATAGCCATCACCATCCCTGTCTTCACACACTACTTTATAAGGTTTCACAAGGCTTGTAACCTGTGGCTTGATGGCATGGGTCCAGCCCATGTTTGATATAGCAGTTTCAACATATACATACCCCTGGTCACCAAAGCTGGTCCCCCAGCTGTTCTTAAAAATCCAGACGGTTTTCCCGATAAGCGGGTCACCCGGTCCCACTGTTATCCAGCTCCTTGATTTATCGGGTGCCCTGTAATAAAACTTATCACCCTCCTTTACAACTTTATAGCCCACCAGGACCATGGCGTGGCTCCAGTCAAGCAATCCGCCGCTGATAGGCCCCATATGGATAAGCATCTTTTTAAGGTTATCATCGGTTTTGGTATATTCACCGGACCCGAAATCCACTTTACCTCCAATCTTAATAAGTTCAGAAGGAGTGCTGCCTTTATTTTCACAGCCCACCTTGGAATTTGCATAGGGAAATGTTTTTTCGTCGACAATTCCATTGGCAGCGATGTAATTGAGCGCAGTACTGGGATACCCGCCGCTGCAGGTGCCCGATGTGCACGACAGGAGTTCCTGCTCGGACAAGTTCAGGTGCAGCATCTGGTTGAAGAAAAGGTTAACCATGGCTTCGGTAGTCCCGGCTGCAGCGAAAGCCCAGCATGAGCCGCAGGTACTCTGGTTGGTAACCGGGGTAATCCAGTTACGCCCATGACGGTTGCGCCAGTCCCAGTCGCTGGTATACTGACTTGCAGCAGCCGATTTCAGCTGTATGGATTCAGCAGGATCCCCTGCACTGATAACACCACCTGCATAATATTCAAAACCGGCAGGGAATGTACTTTGCCCAAACAATGCCTTCTTTTCGGAATATGACATCTCTCCCACTTCAGTGGGTCCGGCTACCCAGCTTTTTCCATTTTCGCGCAGCTTTTTGTTAATGAGGTTAACCTTATCCTCCATCCGGGCAAGCATTTTTTCCCTGTTCTCACGGGCAATATTCAGCCCCGAGGCAACAGCAATTGTATAAGTGAGATTTTTAAGCTCAACGGTGGCATTTGTCACTTCTATCCTTAGTGAACCTGCCCTTACATTATCGAGGATGCAGGTTTCCTCACAAACCTGTTCAACAATGAAACTTCCCGATGCCAGCAGGTAGCTGGTTTCGAACACAAGGTATTCATCAAAATTTTTATCGGTAAGGATAATCTTAACTTCCGATGATTCATCATCCGCAAGCGTGACGGCGGCAGTGACGGCAAGCCCGGTCATCCGGTTGATATGCGCAGGGAAAGGTGTGATTTCGGCAGTTTCTGTAAAGGAACGGTTCACTTCTATCGTTCCTGCCTGTGTCCCCGACAGTTTATACGGTTGCCCCTGGGCCCAGGCCAGGTTTATAATCCATACAAGCATGAAGGTTAAGGTAAAAGTCCGGTTCATATGTAGTTCTATTTAATGGTTTTTTTCAGCAAATCAATCTGCAAAGGCCCGACCTTTGTCATCAAAAGGTTTGTAAATCATCATCTGCCGGTAATTCTGAACCAAGGTCAGACATGAATTTTCAGTTGTAAAGATAATATGCTGAGCAGGAAAGCATAATCATCCAAAATTCCTAAACTTCAATTTCGGCAGGCTGATAGTTAATCAGCTTTTTTGAAGATTGGATACGCGTTTAAGCAAATGCCATCATCTTCTGCAGGATACCCCATCGGCAAATCAACCTGAAGAAGATGATTAACAGCCATTTTCTGTTTGTTATCAGCAATATAGTAAGTCATGAGAAGAATTCACATTTCATTCTAAATGATCGGGAATAGTTGCTACTGAGGATGAATATGCTTTTCCAACCTTCAGATGCTGAAGCAGAAGCTGTACCAGAATTGGAATTATGCCAGGAATGCAATTCCTGTGCCATTTTAACAACTAATAAATGCTTTCTGTATTATCATAATACTTTAATTTCTGTAACCCTCTCGTGACAACTCCTTCAGGTAAAAGTTATAACGAAATAAAAATTGCATCCACTACAAGTAAATGCAATGCTTGACAATTCAAACTCTTCAAATAATTTCCCGAACCCGGACAGGCAGGCCATTGGTAATTGACTGAAGCATTGTATCTTGACCTATGAAAATTTACAGATACCATTGTGAATACAAAACTGAATTATTTATAACCTTTAAAATTTTTGTAAGATGAAAAGAAAATTATTTATCGTTGGTATGCTCGCTCTTGTTAGTTCGGGTGTTATGCTCTGGAGCTGCCAGAAAGATGAACTCTCCCATGATGAAGTGATGCTTAAAAAAGGAAAGGCTGCTACTGTGGAAACCACAAATCCATTCACGTGGACTGGGTGTGGTGGTCAGGAAATAGTTTTTTCTCTGGAAGGAACAGAAAATAGTGACCAAATCAGAATTTGGGCATTAAATCCTGTTTCTGAGGAGTATGAGTGGATTAATGTAGGGACAAGGTCCTACACAGCAATATTACAAACTGGCACCTACTACTTTATATATAGGAAGAATAATGTGTGGTACCCGGGCAATCCAAGTACAAAAACGGAAGACGCAATTAAAGTAGATATTGAACCTTGTAGTGATTGTGAAGAAAGCTTTACATATCTTGACAATGAAGATGGAACATACACCTTTACTTATGTTCCTGCAGAAAACATGGATGGTGCAACGTTAGCCTTCACTTTTCCTCAAAGTGCGCTTGATGTACCATTGGAAGGATGGGCTTATAACGGACAATCGATGCAGAAAACTATGAATCTCACAGCTTGCGTGCCCCTAACAGTAACTGTCAGTTTAACCTGCAAGGATCTACATAATCCACAAAACAAATGGTCTGATTTTACAGTAAATGAAGTTTCAAAAAAAGGAAGTCTGGGAAATATAAAATGTAACTAACGCGTGTATCTCTAAATCTTAACTGAAAGGCTGTCTGAAAAGGGCAGCCTTTTCTTTTACCCGTAAATCCAGTTGCTGAATTTTTATACACTACAGATTGATTCATTGCTTTCACACTGACGGGCGGCTGATGGGTAAATATCTTATACCGGCTCAGTGCGAGGGAAATACAGTGAAGCAAATCCTCCCCGGGCAAATTTGCATCTGCCATTACCTTTTGATTTCCACAGATTTTAGTATCTTCGGCTTATATAAAAAAAATCCACAGGTGAAAACACTGAAATATTTCCTCCTGCTAATCACAGTTGCATTTCCCGTTATTATAGCGGCTCAGAATTATGTTCTTGTATGGTCGGATGAGTTTAACACCCCCGGCAGGCCCGACAGCACCAAATGGGGCTATGAGGTAGGTTTTGTACGCAACAACGAGCTGCAGTACTATACCCGCAACCGGTGGGAGAATGCGCGCATAGAAGATACTGTGCTTATTATTGAGGCACGGAAGGAAAACTTCAGCGGGGCAAATTACACCTCAGCGAGCCTTATTTCAAAAGGAACAGGCGACTGGCTTTACGGCAAGTTAGAAATCAGGGCAAAGGTTCCGGCCGGCAAAGGTACGTGGCCTGCATTATGGATGATGCCCACCTACAGTGAATATGGCGGCTGGCCCCGCAGCGGGGAAATTGACATCATGGAGTATGTAGGTGTAGAGCCGGACAGGCTTCATCATTATGTCCATTTTGAAGGCACCGATGGTTCAGGCCATCAGTCAAGTGGCAAATCGTACACTTTTTCACAGCCTTATAACCAGTTCATCAAATTCACGTTAATCTGGACACCCGAAATGATTGAATGGTATGCCAATGATACAAAATATCATGAATACAAAAAGCCACAGGGAAGTGACTCCCGCAGGTGGCCATTCGACAAGGAGTTTTACCTTATCCTCAACCTTGCCTACGGCGGTACCTGGGGAGGTTATGATGGTGTGGATGACACAAAGCTTCCGCACCGGTTTCTGATTGACTATGTACGTGTATATCAGCTGCAGGAGGGAGACAGTCCTTTTTCACTGACGGTTGAGCCGGCTGAAGGGGGAACCGTGACAGTGGAACCACAACTTGATTATTATCCTGAAGGAACTGAAGCAACAGTTACTGCCATTCCTGATGAAGGTTACTCATTCAAGGCATGGAAACATTTCAGCGGTGCCAATCCTATAACCTTCACTGTAAATAAAAATACGGTACTCACCCCCTGGTTTTACAATGAAAAGGAGCTGATTGAAAACGGCACCTTCGATAAAAGCACAGTGCCATGGTCATTTTATGTTTATAACCAGCAGACTGCTGTTTATCAGAAATCACTTGAAGACGGGGCGATGACAGTTAATATAACCAAATCACCCGGCACCGACTGGCAGCTGGGGTTTCAGCAGCTGAGGCTTCACATGCGCAAAGGCAGGTACAGGCTGAAATTTGATGCATGGGCCGACCAGCAGAAGCAACTGCTGATAACTGTATCTAAAAATTATCCCGACTGGGGAGAAATCCTTGGTGTCCGAAGGACAATCACAACTTCGCCTGAAACCTATGAGCTGACACTTGATATGCCACGCGATGATGACAATGTGAGACTGTATTTTGGCATTGGCAACTTCTCAGGGAAATTCAGCATCGACAACATCAGCCTGACAAGGGTACAGGAACCCGTATCAGCTCTCCCACCCATGCCGGCAGAAGAATATGATATCATCGTTTTTCCCAATCCGGCAGGTGAACAGTTCACCTTGCGCATTCCTGAGAATGTCCTGAATGAGAAACCAGTAGCTGTAATTTTCAGCACCGATGGAAGAAAGCTTCTTGAGAAAAAGCTTATAGCAGCTGACACCCGGTTTCAGACGAGTGCTTTTGGAAAAGGCACCTTTATCATCACTGTAAAAACAGAGAAGTCCAGCATCAGAAAAATGATGGTTGTCAGATAGAACACTTCACCTGCTGACATCAGCAGGCCGTAATATCTTTTGGGAAAGCCGGCATCCGGCCCCCTGAACAATTATTGTGACATGAGCTGGGCCGGGTTGTCAGCATCTTGCTGACCTCCGCCTGCATTTTTAACCCAGCGTTCCAGCCACTGGTCCTGTTCCCATAACATATGCAGGATTGATTCACGGGCTGCGTACCCATGACTTTCCTTAGGCAGAAAAACAAGGCGTGCAGTAGCCCCCAGTCCTTTCAATGCATTAAAGTACCGTTCGCTTTGAAGGGGAAATGTGCCCGAGTTATTGTCGTCTTCCCCATGAATCAACAGTAACGGGGTTTTCATTTTATCGGCATGCATGAAGGGCGACATCCCGTTATAAACTTCAGGTGCTTCCCAATAGGAGCGTTCTTCACTTTGAAAACCAAACGGGGTGAGGGTCCGGTTATAGGCACCGCTGCGGGCTATACCTGCTGCAAACAAATCGGAGTGGGAAAGCAGGTTGGCAGTCATAAATGCTCCGTAGGAATGTCCTCCCACAGCTATTTTCCTGCGGTCGATATACCCCAGCTCATCGACGGCATCGATAGCAGCCTTTGCATTGGCAACCAGTTGTTCACGGAATGTATCATTGGGTTCTTCCTCACCTTCACCAATGATGGGAAAAGCTGCATTGTCGAGAACAGCATATCCCCTGTTCACCCAAAAGATGGGAGAACCGTATGAAGGAGAAGTGAACTGATGAGGTGAAGAGGTGATTTGTCCTGCACTTGCAGCATCCTTGAACTCACGCGGGTATGCCCACATCAGCATTGGCAGCTTTTCTTTCTTCTCCCGGTCGTATCCTGCAGGAAGGTAAAGAGTGGCAGAAAGTTCCACGCCGTCATCCCGCTTATAGGTTATCAGTTCCTTATAAACACCTGCAAGGCTTTCCAATGGATTCCTGAAGAAGGTGATCTGCCGGGGTGCCGACTTCCTTTTTACCTCCCTGATATAATAGTTCGGGAACACATTCTGTGACTCAACAACAGTAAGCAATACACCCTTTCCGGCATCAAGCACCTTGGAAATCTGTTCAAGTGTTTCCTTCCCGTCGGCCCGCCATAACTCCCTTGTATTTTTTGTTTTCATGTTAAACTCCCTGAAGAAGGGACGTATTCCTTCTTCTGAATGACCAGTACCAGTCAGATAAAGTATATCTTTATTGATGACAAGCGTATTTTCGCCCCACTTGTTTTTATCGGTCAGGAAGGAACCGGGGTTGCCATAGTTATCCTCATAATTTCTGTCAAAAAGAATCTCCGGTTGCATTTGTGGATTACCAGGGCTGAACAGATAGGTTTTGGCATTGCGTGTATTCCACCAGGTATCATAGGCAATGGCAATATCTTCATTTCCCCATGTGATGCCTGCATACCGCTGGATGGTTTTCAGAAGTGAGCGCGGCTGGCCTGTAAAAGGGGCATTCCATTCAAATACCTCATCACGGAACGGTGCTTCTATGGCCGGGTCGCCTTCATCCAAAGCCTCTACATAATATATAACTGAAGGTTTATCATTACGCCAGTTAATGTTCCTCATCCCTTTATGTGTTGCCATAAAACCTTTGGGTATTTCTTCGAGAAGGGGCAACTCCTGAAGTACTTTCACCTCATTCCCATTCCTGTCATACACAACTGTTTTTGAAGGAAACCTTGTATAAGGCACCAGATAGGAGAATGGCTTTTCCAAAGTGGATACAAGCACATACTCACCATCGGGTGAAATATTGATTCGTGTGTACATGGCTGTCTCTCTCCACCGGCTCTTCTCGCCGGTTAAAGTGACCTTGTTAATCGTTGACCTGACAAGCTGCTCAAAGTTATATTCATCCGACTTATCCTGCAGCAAATCCTGGTAAGTACGGTTTTGGGCAAGTGTACCTTCACTGACTGAAACCCTAGGGCCGGTCGGGACTGCCGTATTTTTATCAATAAGGGGTTTTTTATCATCAGGCAATTCATTGATGAGAATTGACTGACCATCAGGGAACCAGAAAAAGGGACGGCCTGTATTGGCATTCAGGTTGGCCGCTGAAAGTTTTCGTGCCGTTGCATCTTTTATATCCAGCAACCAAAGCTCAACTCCTTCCATGGTGGTGTTGGTAAATGCCAGGTATGCCTGGTCGGGTGACCATGAAAAATAGGAAAGCCTGGGTTCGGCGGGAAGTCCCTTAACCGAAGTTTCATTTTTATCTCCTACTTTCATCAGGGAGATATTGTTATAGAAGGTTGTGCGGCTCCCGATATTTGTGACTGGATTGATACGCAATCCTGCAAGGCGCAACTCAGTTTCCGACAACTCTTTGATGCTCATATATTTTTGACGGTGAACCAGGACGATGTGTTCATTCTTGTCATCAATGAGCACTGCAGGAGTCTGGGGGACATCAGCCAGGTCCATGATTTCCCTGGGTGGAGTCTGATAGCTAATATCAACCTGGGCATTCGAAACTGTGAATGCAAAAATAAAAAAGACCAGAAGCAGTAAACCTTTCATAACAGCAATTTTTTTTTTTGAACTGTAAATATAAGAATAATGACCTGCGGTTAAAACTAATTCAGACTGCTATTTGAGATTGCAGCACCCTTTGTCATATTTACACTGATAGAAAAATGATCTGCAGGCAAATTTTTATTTCTGTAAATTCTCAATATAAATATGCTGACCCGGCCGCCACGGTTTTGAGAACATATCAATATCACCATCGCCATCAACATCACCTGCCACCAGTTCATGAATCTCCACCCCTTCAAGCACAAGATGCTCCTTCCATACCGAACCGTCACCTTTGACATTTTCCCAGACAAACAGTTTCTTTGTACCTGGAGTCAGTGGTCCGCCCCCTGAAGCGATATCGGCAAACCCGTCTCCGTTCAAATCAGCCACAACAAGTGAATGGAAATCCTGTCCGGTGGAATCAGCAGTGACAGGATGAAAAACAAACCTTTCCCCGTAATTTATATTCTCCCACCAGAAAATCCTCCCGTTGGGGGTATCTGCTTCTGCCTGGACAATATCGGGCATGCCGTCGTTATTCATATCAATAACCCATGTCTTGAGGGCAAGTCCATACCTGTCGGGACGGCTGCCTCCAGGGGGAACCAGCTGATGTTCCTTCCATTCCTTTCCATCACCATTTAAATTTTCAAACCAGACATCCCCCCTTACCACATCGGTATAACCGTTGTTGTTCAAATCACCATAGCCTCTTGGCCCTATACCCCCGTGTATACCTGAGCCAATACGGGTATAGTACCAATTGGCAGAAAAATCCGCCGGTATTTTGTACCAGGCGGTAACCGGGTGCTCCGAACTATTGGAAACAGCTACAACATCGGGAATTCCATCTCCATCAATATCAACAACAATATTGTCGTGCGATGAAATCATGTTCTTGCGGTGCAGCACAAACTCTTCCTTGTCAGGCTTACCTGTATTTTCAAACCATGAGTCACCCACAATATAATCAATCCACCCGTCACCATTAACATCATGCGGTACTCCCCCTACATCAGTCCGTGCACCCGACCCCATCTGGTGCAGTTTCCATTCTCCGGGCGACACAAATTGCATCCAGTACATGGTACCCCGCTGGCCATATACAAAATCAAGATACCCATCCCTGTTGACATCTACCAGGGATGTAGCACCAAAGTTCTGACCGTACGCTCCAACTTCATGCACATGGAACCGGAATGTCTGTGCTGACATCCCCAGGCTGAAACCCAGCATAAGCAATATGAGCAGAATAGTATTCATTGGTTACTGAATTTATTGCATACCAATTTACTAAATAATTCAATGAACAATCATGTAAATGAAAATGATCTGATTCTGACATTAATCATTCATTTCAGGTAATTACATGGCTTAATAAAGGAACGATTACAAATTATTAACCCCCGATTTTATTTTAATTTATTTTTAATCTCTGCCTGATAATTGGAACCTTAGTTCTTGTATATTTGACCTGTGGAAGAACAGGTTACCAGATGAACTGAAAGTACCGGAATTAAAGGAAAACAAATAAAACCTAATACCAAAAATCGTCATGAAATACAGTGTCAAACTTAGCTGGCTTGTAAAAGGGATGATGATTGCCATGATGTTTTCCTGTTCACAGTTACAGCCTGAGGAAACTGTACCGGTATCTGTGATGAATCCTTTCTATAACACTCCTGCTTCAATATACGAAAACCATGCACAACCTAAGCAGGTGATACTTACATGGCAGAATGATCCGGCAACCACCATGACTATTACCTGGCGGACTGATGTTGCAGAATCATCGCATACTTTGTCTTATTCTGAGAACCCCGATACACCTGAACAGGATTGGATAACCAGGGAAGCTATTACATTTACATTCCCCGAATCAAAGGCCTGGCTGCACACAGTTGAGCTTACCAACCTCATACCGGGGCATACCTATTTTGTCACAATCAATCACCCATACCTGCCCGACAAATTCAGTTTCAGTACCATGCCTGATGAGAACAGCCGACGTGATATTATTTTCCTGGCAGGTGGCGATACCCGTGCCATGAGGGAGGCACGACGTGAAGTAAATGCACTGGCTGCCAAACAAAATCCCGACTTTATAATGCTCAACGGTGATTTAATTGACTACGCGCTGAGTGAAACCGAATGGGACGAATGGTTTGATGACTGGCATGAACAGCTTATTACCCCTGATGGAAGAAGAATTCCTCTTATTCCCGCAATAGGAAACCATGAAGTAGTGGGATTTTATTTACAGCCAAGAAGCCATTCACCATTCTACTTCAACCGGTTTATCGTCCCTGAACCTAAAACCCGTTATATCCTGAAACTGTCACCCGACCTTGTGGTCATTACACTTGACTCCGATCATATTCTGGATGTAATCAGTCAGACCGACTGGCTCGACTGGGAACTTACGGTGAACAAAAATATCAGATGGAAAATTGCACAGTATCATGTCACCGCCTGGCCCAGTTACCGTGGCTTTAATGAACCGCTCCCCGTAAAAATCAGAACTCATTGGGTTCCCCTGTTTGAAAAGCACGGTGTACAGTATGTAAGTGAATCACATGACCATACACTAAAAAGAACTGTTCCCATCAGAAATAACAGGATTGACAATGAAAACGGTGTTGTCTATCTTGGTGATGGCGGATGGGGAGCCCCACTCAGGGATCCCAAAAACCCAAAGGATTACTGGTGGCTCGAAGAAACTGTTAAAACATACCACTTCTGGAAGTTTATGCTTCCTGCTGATGGAAACAATTTAACTGTTGAAGCTGTAATCCACCCTGCAAACTAGCTATTCTGGGTAAAACATAAAAACTGCTGGTTAAAGCAAACAACTTTCTGCCGGCTCAATTGTATTATTCTCAAAACGGAATGACATGAGAATGAAGTTTGCTACTTTAATCCTGATTATTTTTATTGTCCCGTGGCAGGTATTTTCTCAGAATGAACCACTGGGTGTATTGTTAACGTGGACAGAAGATCCGACAACAACCATAAGTATCGACTGGCATACTGAGGATGCTCTGCCCGAACTTTTGTCATACAGAAAAAAAGGTGACAGGCGCTGGATCACAGAAAGCAGCAAAACCCATCCCTTCCCGTTTTCAGAAAGATTTGTCCACAGGGTTGCCCTGAACAACCTCAGCCAGGGCACAACCTATGAAATACGTTTTGGCAAATACGATAAAGTCTACCAGTTTAAAACGATGCCCCGCGACATTTCAAAGGAACCCGTAAAAATAGCCATCGGAGGTGACACCATGCACGAAAAGGATATGCTGGAAAGGACAAACAGGCAGGTAGCCAGTCATGATCCCCATTTTATAGTCATGGGCGGTGACCTGGCCTATGAAAATGGTTCGGCCCGACAGGTAGGAAGAATGTTCGACTGGTTTGATGCATGCAAAAATACCCTTATAACCGACGAGAACAGGATAATCCCCATTGTGGCAGGTATTGGAAACCATGAGGTATCGGGAGGCTATTATTCACCCCGGCGGTTCAGCGGGAATGATACCGACAGGGAAAAATTCGCCCCTTATTTCTACAGCCTGTTTGCATTCCCCGGACATCCGGGTTATAATGTACTTGATTTTGGAAACTACCTGAGCCTCTTCATCCTCGACACCGAGCATACAAATCCTGTTGCAGGCAGACAAACTGAATGGCTTGCTGCTGAACTTGACAAAAGAAGTGATTTCATCCATATCATACCGGTATATCACATTCCTGCCTATCCTTCGGTTCGTGATTTTAACAGTTCCCGATCAGAAGCCATCAGAAAGAACTGGCTCCCTTTGTTCGAAAAGCACCGGGTAAAACTTGCCTTCGAGAATCATGACCATGCCTATAAGCGAACATTCCCCATCAGGCAAAACAGGGTTGATGAAAACGGGATTGTATTTGTAGGTGACGGTGCCTGGGGGGTGAATGTAAGAAACGTTCATCCGGTTCCAGCCACCTGGTACCTGACAAAGGCAGCTGAGGACAGGCATTTTATCCTGCTGACTTTACAGGGCAAACACCAGCAGCTGACTGTTATCAACGAAAAGGGACAAATTATTGACTCCTATCCTGAACAGCTCAAAGAATGAAATCTGCTGCATAATGGACCTAAGGGGCATTCACGAACCGTTTCAGCATTACCTGCACAATAATGTTCAATAACAGTCTAATTGATTGAAAACGGTTGTTTCTCAAAGGCATAAAGTTTTCTATATTTGAAAATGTAAAACCTGCCGGCAGGAACTAAAACTAAATTGATGACAGTTATCGGAATCGATATCGGAGGGACCAAAATTTCGGGAGCCCTGTATCATGACAAAGAGATCCATACCGGGGAAAAGTTATTCCTTGGAGATGCTTGTGGTGACGAGGTTACCGGCCTGATTGTAAGCCTTATTAACATGCTGCTGCAGAAATCAGGAGGAAAGGCATTGGCTGTGGGAATTGCAATCCCGGGTATATGGAATGAAGAGACCGGAACAGCATGGGCCCCGAATATCCCGGGATGGATTGATTACCCCCTGCGACATAAGCTTCAGAACCATTTTTGCAACCTTCCAATTTATATTACAAATGACCGGGCCTGTTATATTCTGGGTGAAGTATGGAAGGGTAATGCAAAGGGCTGCCGCGATGCTGTATTTCTCGCTGCAGGCACAGGCATTGCCGCAGGGATTGTTGCGGGGGGAACTGTACTTAACGGTGCAGCAGGTGCTGCTGGCGCAATTGGATGGATGGCTCTCAGCAAACCTTACAATGAAAAGTACAGTGCTGTCGGGTGTAATGAATATTATGCATCGGGTCCCGGACTGGTAAGATATGCCCGGGAAATCCTGACTTCAGATTCAAACTATTCAGGTATATTCAAAAATGAAGCAACCCTCGATGCTGAGAAACTCATCATCGAATTTGAAAATGGTGATGAAGTTGCTGTGGCTGTCATAAACAATGCCATTTCATATTGGGGCATGTGTGTAGCCAATCTTGTGAGCATATTTAATCCGGAAAAAATCATCCTGGGAGGTGGGGTATTCAACAATAACGGATGCCGGTTCAGGGAAGCCATTTATAATGAAGCGATGAAATGGGCACAACCTGTCAGCATGCGGCAGGTAAGCATTGAATGCTCAGCACTGGGAGAAAAGGCTGGTATTTACGGTGCATTGTATTATGCACTTGAACAGGAGAAACAGCATGTGTCACATGAATAAAAGGAATCTTCAGTTTATAGCAAGTGGTCTTGTAATGATGCTGTTTGGCATCACTATGGTCGTGGTGGGCACCATCAACAACTATCTTACCCTGGAATTTGATGCCGATAAAACATTTATTGGTTATTGTGCAGCTGTACTGGCACTGGGTATTCTTGGCGGAACACTTGTATTCGGACCTGTTTCCGACAGGTACGGGTACAAGCCGGTGATGCTGGCAGGGGTGCTGATGGTAGCCGCCGGACTTGCAGGCATCACTGCAACAGGCATCCGGGGCATCATACCCGTGTTATTTTTCATTACAGGTGCAGGTGGCGGCATGCTGAACGGAGTGACAAATGTAGTTGTAGCCCGCATTTTCCCTCAGAACAGCAGTGCCTGGCTCAGCCTGTTGGGTGTGTTCTACGGTGCAGGTGCACTCGGACTGCCTCTTGTTACCTCCATGTTGCTTGAAAGCGGATACAGTTACCGGTTTATCCTCACTTCAGTAGCACTGCTGATAATGGTGCCATTTGTAATTGTATTGCTGCTGGAATTCCCCGCACCGCAGCGTACAAAAGCCATCCCATTGAAAACATATGCTGCATTTTTTACCCGGAGGGCTATCCTGCTGCCCGGATTCTTCCTCTTTTTCCAAAGCGGACTTGAAGCAATTATTCCTGTTTGGGCACCATCATTTCTGGCAGATAAACATGAAGCGGGTTACGACAAGGCACTGTTTGCAATTACAGCCGGTGCACTGGGTATGGTTGTGGCACGGCTGATGCTGAGCCGCATCCTGCAGATTAAAGCTTCCGGCCAGGTCATGATGAGCAGCCTGTTCATCTCTCTGGCAGCAATTATTTTGCTTCAGTTCTCAGGATCACTTACAACCGGATTGGTTGCTATAGGTATACTGGGCATGGGCATGGCAGCTGCTTTCCCGGTGATGATGGGCTACGCAACTGATTTTTTCCCTCACGATTCAGGTACAGCGCTCAGCATTGTCATTGCAATTGCTCTGATTGGAAATATGCTGCTTAGTGCCCTGGCAGGTTATGTGCTTGAAATATGGGGAATACATAAATTTATCATCTTACTTATACTATTTACTACTGCACTTATCGTACTTATGATTCTTATTCAAAATAATCTTATAAAAAACAAATACAATGCTAGCAAAGGAATGGCTGAATAACGCGCGCAGCGTAATGAACAAAATTGAAGAAACACAAACAGGCAGTATCATAAAGGCAGCTGAAATAATGGCTGACTCAATTGAAAAGGAAAGATGGGTACATACCTTCGGCTGCGGACATGCAACCCTGCCGATTCAGGAAATCTATCCCCGGATTGGAGGCTTTGTTGGTTTTCACCCAATGCTCGAGCTTCCGCTCACCTACTTTACAAATATTACAAAAGGGATGAGTGTGCAGAATTTTGTCTTCCTGGAACGTGTTGAAGGCTACGGTACCGAGATTATGAAAGGCTACCGCTTTCACAGGGACGACTGCTTCTGGTTATTTTCCCATACGGGAATCAATGCAGTAAATATCGATATTGCCTTAAAGGTTAGGGATATGGGCAATAAACTTATTGTTTTTGGTGCTGCATCGGGGGCTGAAGGGAAAAAAACGAGACATTCATCGGGTAAAACCCTGTTTGAACTGGCAGATGTGGTTGTAGATACCTGCGTCCCTGTGCAGGATGCATCAGTTCCGCTTAAAAACCACTTCGATAAAATCGGACCGGTCTCAACTATGGGATTTGTTACTGCAGCATGGATGACTGTGGTGACTGTGGCTGAAATACTTGCAGAAAGGGGCGTGAAGCTGTATATACATCCTTCACATAATGTACCGGGCGATACTACAGCACGAGAACGCCTGGAAGACTGCCTGAGGGTATATAAGGACCGGGTGGAAGGGATTTAGGTTTGTTGCCTGAAAACGTATTGGTTGTCGTGCAGGACATGAGGCACTGTTCATGTTGTTTCTGTATCCGTTTTATTCAATGCCCTATGCTGCTTAATGCAGCCACTGGTTACCTGACTGAACGGTATAGTCAAAAGCAATCAAAACATTTTACTGCAAAAACTGTATGGATTTATGGAATGAATAGCCTGTGTCGCAACAAGATGATTCTGCGATATCGCTCTATTTTTTTATCTTTGTTAGTGCTTGACAATTAATTACATCTCCCAATGATAAAGGATGGCAGTGGAACAAATGCATACTGGAACAACTTCATTGCAGGTGATAAGGAGGCTTTCGCCCACTTATACAACATGCACGTGGAGGCACTTTATCATTATGGAACCAGGCTTTGCAACGACAACAATCTGGTAAAGGATTCCCTTCAGGACGTTTTTCTCGATCTTTATCTGAAAAGAAATAAAAATAAGGTTAATCCTGAAAATCTCAGGTTTTACCTCATCCTGTCATTAAAACACAACCTGATAAAAAAACTGAAGAAAAGCAGAAAGTTGATCGATGCAAAACAGTGCGAGTTGGTGTTTGAACCTGAATACAGTATTGAAACAGTCATCATCGAAGATGAACGTGAAGCTGAAATCAATGCCAGGTTAAAAGATTTACTCAAAAGTTTGCCTCCCGGACAAAAGGAGGCTCTTTACCTTCGCTATAATGAAGCCATGGAATATCACGATATTGCAGTGATTATGAATATTTCTGTGGAGTCAGTACGGAAACAGGTCTACAGGGCTATTCATTCAATTCGTGAACAGATGAGCAAAAGAACTATTATTTTGTATATGGAATTTTTGAACAAATTGAAAAAGTTTCATTAAATATACCTGAACCATATCTGTTTCACCCTCTTCCTGATTTTGTAATAATCTGTAAATGAACCGACATAACTTTTTATCTAAAAAAAGTTTAAAATTTTTGTCCATATTTCTTTAGGCTGAATCCCTTGTAAATAGAACATAACAATAACAATGGAAAATATCAGCAGATATCTCGAAGATAAACGGTTCCTTGAATGGGTATTTGGGAATGGCACTGAATTGAATGATTGGTGGATAGCATTTCAGGCAGAAAATCCTTCAGAAAAAGAGAATATCGAGACTGCAAGGCGTATCCTGCAGAAAATACACACCCGTAACCATGCTCTTTCAGAAGATGAAAAAATAATTCTCTTCACAAATATTATAAGGCAGGTTGAGAAAAAGGAACACATGAATTTAAAAAACAGGCTGCTGTTCACGGTCATGAGGTATGCAGCAGTGGCTATCCTGTTTTTTGCCATTGGGGCTCTTCTTTTTTACAGGCAGGACAATAACAATCAGGATTTCTTTTCACAGGATATCTCAGAACCTGTAGATAGTGAAGCCCGGATAATACGCCCCGGAAGTGACGACATCATACTGCACGAAAAGAATTCGGTCATTGAATACAGGCAGGATGGGCAGGTAGTTGTAAACAACCAGGTGCTTGAAACAACTGCAGCCCGGCGTAAAGAGGTTCCATCAATGAACCAGCTTGTCATTCCCTATGGCAAAACCTCAGAGCTGATACTTCCTGATGGTTCAAGAGTATGGCTTAATGCAGGAAGCCGTCTGATTTACCCCGAATTCTTTAACGATAAAAACAGGGAGGTACTTTTAATTGGGGAAGCTTTTTTCGATGTTGAACATGATGACAAACAACCATTCATCGTACAAACAAGTGACATCAGGATTAAGGTGCTTGGCACCCAATTCAATGTTTCGGCATATCCTACTGATCATGTTATAGAAACTGTACTGGCACAGGGAAAAGTCATTCTGGAACAAACCCAGGGAGGATTGTTTTCTCAACCCACAGAACTAAAACCGGGGCAGATGGCTGTGTTTAACCGTAGTGAACGCACAACCCTGCTCACACACGTCGATGTTGAAAATCATACCCTGTGGAAGGAAGGATTACTCAAATTTGAAAGCACTGATTTAAACAGACTGACTAAGAAACTGGAGCGATATTTCAATATCAGATTTGGATTCAGCGATCCGATGCTTGGCACCATCAGGATATCAGGAAAACTGGAGTTATCAGATACCCGCGAATCTATACTTGCTAATGTGGCAGATGTAGCATCGGTGAAAATTAATCCCACAGGTGAAAATTCATTCAGAATTACTCACCAGGTACAATAAAATTCAATGAAATAGTATGAAACACACACAAAAAATATGAAGCCAAAATGAAAGAAAAAAACCGGAAGGCGTTGCAGCGCCTGCCGGTTTTAGATGCGTTAAATTTTAATATTGTGTAACTTAACACTTCAAAAGTAATGAAAAAAGTGAGGAATTGGTTTTTCCCCAAAGGGAAGGACGAAAAACTTAATTTAAGTTTTAAAAAAATGAAGTTAACTCTGATTTTTTCAATGATTGTGTTCCTGTCATTTGGAAATGGATTTTCGCAGGTCAGGGTCACATTTCAGGCTGATAAAGCAACTATCCAGCAGTTAATGCAAACCATCGAGGAGCAAACCGGGTATGTTTTCCTTTACAAGGACGACATCTTTGAACCAACAAAAGTGTATTCAGTAGATTTCACCGATGAGCCATTTGAGAATGCACTCAGGTCGGTTTTTGAAACTGCCGGAGTTGACTTTACAATCAGGAACAACAGGCAGATTATTCTGACAGAAAAGAAAAAAGAGGTGATACTACCGGCTGCAGTGCAGCAAAGAACAGTAACGGGTGTTGTAACCGATGAAAGGGGCCAGCCGTTGCCGGGGGTGGCTGTTGTGGTTCCGGGTACAACCACTGGAACCGTTACAAACCCGCAGGGTGAATTCAGTCTTGCTGTGCCTGCCAATGTGAATACACTTCAGTTTTCATTTGTGGGAATGAGACAGATGACAGTGAACCTTGATGGTAGAACTACACTGACTGTAACCATGGAGGAAGAAGCTTTCGGAATTGAGGAAGTTGTGGCAGTTGGATATGGGGTACAGCGAAAATCGGATTTAACAGGAGCAACCACAAGGCTTACAGAGGAAAACATGAACCGGAGTGTTGCAACCAATCCTGTTGAAATGATGCAGGGACGTGTATCGGGGGTGAACATCATACAGAATAGTGGAGAACCGGGGTCAGGCATGTCGGTAAGGGTAAGGGGAACAAACTCCATTCGCTCGGGCCAGGAACCACTTTATGTTGTCGATGGTGTGCCGCTTGACAATGCCGACATCACACCCAGCGGGGGTACTGCTGCAGGCATAAATCAGTCGTCAAACAAAAATCCGATTGCTTTTTTAAATCCTGAAGACATCGAATCAATTGATATTTTAAAAGATGCATCGTCGACTGCCATTTATGGTGCCAGGGGAGCAAACGGCGTCATTATTATCACAACCAAAAAAGGCAGAAGAGGTGAAGGAACACTCAACTACGACAGTTATGCAGGGATTTCAGAAATAAGGAAAAAACTGCCTGTCCTGTCAGCCTCTGAATTTCGCTCCTATACAAAACCCGACGGGTCGAGACTGCTTGACCTGGGAGCCAGCACAAACTGGCAGGATGAGATTTTCAGAACCGGCATCACCCATAGCCATAATGTTTCATACGGTGGAGGTGCTGAAAATTTTACCTATCAGACTTCTATCGGATACCTCGACCAGGAAGGAATCGTTAACGGGACAAGCATGAGGAAGCTGAATGGCAGGATAAATGCAACACAGCGTGCATTCGACGGAAGGCTTAACCTGTCGGGAAGCCTTATTGCCTCTCACGTTCAGGATTTCAGGGCACCTATTGCTGAAACAGGTGGTTTTGAAGGTGACCTTATTCTTACAGCGCTGAAACTTAATCCCACCTTCCCAATCTTCAACCAGGATGGAAGTTATTACCAGCATGCCATCGACCAGCGAAATCCTGTGGCCATGATAAACCTGGTAGACGATGAGACAGTAACCGACCGGATACTGGCCAACATGTCTGCCGATTTTGAAATTGTTGAAAATCTTACATACCGGCTCAATTTAGGGTTCGACAGGACTGTTGCAGAAAGACGCGTAAACCAGAATAAGGATCTTACTTATCTGACAAATCAGGGGGAAGCCGACATTAACGGGGTTACTGCAAACAACAGCCTGATTGAAAATTTCATAACCTATGAAACAAACCTTAACAATGAGCACAATTTTAATTTTCTGGCAGGGCATGCCTACCAGAAAATCAGGGTAAACACAACCGAAATGAATGTGACAGGTTTTGAGGTTGACGACATTAAGTACACCGATAACCTGCAATATGGCAGTTTTTCAACGGCCAATGTAAATTCATCGGCAATAGAACGCGAATTGCAATCATTCTTTGGAAGGATCAATTATAATTTCAGGGAAAGATACCTGTTCACCTTCACAGCCCGTATGGATGGGTCATCCAAATTCGGGGAAAACAGGAAATATGGGTTCTTCCCCTCTGCTGCATTTGCATGGCGGATTTCGGAAGAAGATTTTATTGGTAACACCGGTATATTAAGCAACCTTAAATTAAGGCTTGGATGGGGTATGACTGGCAACCAGGAGATACCCGATAAAATTTCGCTGCTGGCAGTTGGTACAACTCCCTCGGCTAATGGTTACTTCAATGGCACTCTCAGTCCGGGAATCACCTTCCTCAGGACCCCCAATCCTGACATCCAGTGGGAAACAACAATGCAAACCAATCTTGGCCTCGACTTTGGCTTTTGGGAAAACCGCCTGTCGGGCACCATCGATGTGTTTAATAAGGTTACCCGCGATGTATTACTGGAGATCCCTTCGAAACAACCGGCTGCAACTCAAACCCAGTGGCAGAATGTACCTGACTTGAAAATCATCAATAACGGATTCGAAATCGGACTTACAGGATTACTGATCAATACACAGAACCTTACATGGGAAATTGGGGGAAATTTTGCCTACATAAAGAATGAAGTGAAGGACCTGCCTGTAAAACTTATAGAAACAGGCAACGCCAGCGGCCAGGGATTAACAGGCACCCGTGTCCAGGTGATTACCAATGGTGAACCGGTAGGAACATTTTATGGGATGGTACATGAAGGATTTGATTCAAACGGCAACAGCATTTTCAGAACTGATGCCGATGGCAATGCTGTAAGGGAACCTCTGGGGTCTGCCCTTCCTGACTATACTTTCAGTGTTACCACCCGGCTTGAATTGGGATCCTTTGATTTCAGCATGTTCTGGTATGGAATGGCAGGAAATAAGGTTTATAACAATACGGCCAATGCACTTTTTCTCAAAGGCCCCTTAAACAATGGTTATAATGTAACAAGGACTGTTTTTGATTCAGACGAAAACCCCGGTAACTCAAATGCCTTTTCATCACGATGGATTGAAGATGGATCATTTTTCAGGTTATCCAACCTGACACTTGGATATACATTCAATACCAGCGGGATCAACTGGCTGGGAAGGGCAAGAATTTATGTAACCGGAAACAACCTGCTAGTTCTGACAGGCTATTCAGGATTTGACCCTGAAGTTAATGTTGACGCCTCGGAAAACGGAGTACCTTCTCATGGAATTGATTTTACATCATATCCCAAACCGAGAACTTACACCCTTGGCATTAATCTTCAATTTTAATTAATCAGCAAATTACAGGAAAAATGAAATACTATAAAATAATATTCAGCATTGCAGTACTTGGCTTACTGACAGCAGCCGGATGTACCGACCTGGAGGAAAATGTTCTGGATGAACAGCTCGGAGGCAACCTCATCAATAATCCGGAGAACATACAGGCACTCATAAATCCACCCTATGCCAGCCTGAGAAGAACAATCGAATGGTTTGATTACTGGGCTTTACAGGAAGTATCAACTGACGAGGTGATCATACCTACAAGGGGAACCGACTGGTATGACAACGGGGCATGGATGGAACTTCACCTGCATACCTGGACGTCTGATCATATCCGCATGAAAAACGTGTGGGATGCCCTTAACCAGGGAGTTTCAAGGGCAAATACGGCTATATATTACATCAACCAGTTTAATCAAAATGAAACCACAACATTGTATATCAATGAAGCAAGGTTCCTGCGCGCCTATTATATGTACCTGATAAATGACCTGTTCGGACAGGTTCCTTTTCGTGAGGCCGATGAACTTGATTTTTCAGTATCACCAATGGTGATGAACCGTAAAGAAGCAACCGACTGGATTATCGGTGAAGTACAGGAAATTCTACCAACCCTGAGAAACAAGGGTCAGATAGGTTCCGACAGGGTAACCCAGGGGGCAGCTCAGGCACTGCTTGCAAAGATCTTTTTGAATTATGAAGTGTATGGAGGTGAAGCCCGCTGGGCAGAAGCCATAACCTATTGCGACCAGCTTATAAATTCAGGGACTTATGAAGTAGCCGATGATTACTGGGCCATGTTCCAGGCAAATGTTGCTGAACATCCTGAATTCATTTTAAGGGTTCCGATGGATGACAATGTAGATATGGGCAGCGGCAGTGTCTGGGTAAATTTCACCCTGCACTACAGCCAGTTATTCGGCAACTATACGAGTACATGGAATGGTCCGTCAACCACTTCAACATTTTTTAATACATGGGATATGGAAAATGATGTCCGTTTTTATGATGAACGCATCAAACCCCAGACAGGGCTTAACCAGGGATTTCTTGTAGGGCAGCAATATGGTGTAAACGGCAATGCACTTACACAGAGAAATGGACAACCCCTGATTTTTGTACCTGAAATCAATCTGGCAAGTTCTCCTGAAAATGCAGGAATTAGGGTTATCAAGTTTGCACCCAATCCCAATACCGAGCGGCAGTTCTCATCACCCAACGATGTACCAATAATGCGTATTTCCGACATCTACCTTGTCAGGGCCGAAGCCAGGTTCCGCAATGGTGACCAAAACGGCGCCCTTGAGGATATCAACTACCTCCGTTCAAAAAGAAGTGCAGAAGGCAGCACACTGCCCCCACTTTCATCAGTTACACTTGATGATATACTCAATGAACGGGGATATGAACTGTATTGGGAAGGTTTGCGCCGGCAGGATCTTATCAGGTTTGGAAGGTTTACTGCTGCATATCAGGAAAAACCAGTGACAAATGAAACGAAGCGATTGTTTCCGCTTCCAACATCGGCTATCGATGTAAATGAAAATCTCACACAGAATCCGGGGTATTAATGGGTGAACCTCCTTTTCGGGAGGAACCTGTATTTTCTGAACACTGATATATAACCGGATTGCGGAAAACCGTTGCAGCACAGTGCAACGGTTTTACTCTTTTATCTCCGGGAATTAGTTTATCTTTCCCTGCATATTCAACTACGCAAAAACTTGATTAAAATGAACCATCAAAAGTTATTACCGGCAACAGGGTTATCCATTCTGATGAAAATTCAGCTGTGTGGACAGCAGAAACAGGAGAAGGGGAAGTACATTGGCTTGTCTTCAACCTTTCCGATGAACCCCGGCAGATGAGCATAAATCTTACAGATGCTGGCTTCAGAAAATCAGAAAATTTTACAGCAGTGGATATCTGGTCAAATAATCAAAAACAGGTAAGTGAATTCTTCGAAATGATGCCCGCTCCTCCTGAATCGGTATTGATCAAAGCAACTGCCCGGTAATTAAGTGGCAAAAGTTAAAAAAGATTGTAAGTGTTAAAATAGTTGGTACATGTTGTAAAGTATCTATTTTTGCGGAAAACTATAAATCAACTCATATGAAAAATCAAGCATCTCTTCTTCTGGTACTGCTTTTTCTGGCAGTTCCCTTTATTTCACACAGTCAGCAACGCCCCGGAGAGCAGCCGCCACCCGAAACAGGAGAACCATTTAAACTGGGGGTGGCAGGTTATACATTTGTAAAGTTCGATCTCGACAAAACCCTCGAAACCCTTGAGCAGGCCGGTGTAAATTATTTGTGCATCAAAGACTTTCACCTTCCTTTTAACAGCACTGATCAGCAAATAACTGATTTCCACGCCAAACTAAAATCGAAAGGTGTTACAGGATATGCTGTGGGACCAATCTATATGAAAACCGAAGCAGAGGCTGACCGTGCCTTTGAATATGCCAAACGGGTCGGAGTGAATTTAATTGTGGGTGTGCCCACATACGAACTATTGCCTTATGTCGATAAAAAGGTAAAGGAATATGGCTTCCATTATGCGATTCACCTGCATGGACCCGACATCGAGCTTTTCCCCGATGCAGATGATGTATGGAACCATGTAAAGGATCTTGATCCCCGCATTGGCATGTGTCTCGACATTGGCCATAACACAAGAAACGGCAAAGACCCGGTGGCCGATTTAAAAAAATACCATACCCGCGTTTTCGACATCCACATCAAAGATGTTACCGGCAATACAAAACAGGGATATTCTGTTGAAATAGGCAGGGGAATCATTGATTTTCCCGCATTTGTAAAAATGCTCAGACAAGTTAACTATACAGGTGTCTGCAGCCTTGAACACGAGAAAAAAATGGATAACCCTTTCATGGGGATTGCCGAATCAATAGGCTATTTCAGAGGAATTATTGAAGCCACAAAATAAGTCATCAGGAACAGGCACGGATTATGTAATACGCTTCAGTATACAGGTGACTGCATAAAACAAAACTGCAGCACTTTTGATTCAGAAAACATTTTGTAAAACAATGATTTATTAAGCAGATGAAAACAAAAACAATTTTCTATACCGGTGCATTAAGTGTGTTGCTGGTATTCTCGGGATGCAATGCATCAAGAACATTAAAAGGAGGTGCCATCGGCAGCGGTGCCGGGGCAGCCATCGGAGGTGTGATAGGAAGCCGTTCGAACAACACAGCCCAGGGTGCTATTATTGGTGCTGCAGTTGGCGGGACAGCCGGAGCCTTAATTGGTAAATACATGGACAAACAGGCAGCAGAGCTTGAAAAGGAGCTGGAAAATGCCAAAGTTGAGCGTGTAGGAGAAGGCATCCAGATTACCATGCAATCAGGTATTCTTTTTGAAGTTGATTCATATGCATTGAAAACTGTTGCCCAGGAAGAACTGAAATCGATGGCAAATGTGCTGAAAAATTATCCCGATACAAAAATCAGGATTGACGGACATACCGACAGCACAGGTTCTGACGCTTATAACCAGACACTTTCGGAGCGCAGGGCAAGGTCAGTAGCTAATTATCTCCGTACTTTGGGTGTAGGAGCCGACCGCCTTAGCGAAACAGGATTTGGTGAAAGCATGCCTGTTGCCGACAATAACACAGCCGAAGGAAGAAGGCTGAACAGGAGAGTAGAAATAGGAATCATAGCCGACGAAAATCTGAAGGAGGCTGCAGAAAAAGGAAAAATTTAAATACAGACAAGAAAATTTTACATCCAGGGGACTTTACCGTCAGTTATAAAGGTAAAGTCCTTTTTTTTTGCCATATTTCAACACTGTTTCTACAGGCAACTGCTTTAATCAACTGAAAACAATAAAAACCGGCAAATGAAAGCAATTGTTTATGTATCCCTGCTGATTTTCCTTCTGGCATTCAATTCATGTTCTAAAACAGTAGATAACCATGTGAATTTCATCATCATCTATACCGATGACCTGGGGTACGGCGATTTGACAAAAACCGGTGCGATCGGCTACCAGACCCCCAACCTCGACAGGATGGCTTCACAGGGCATGTTCTTCACGCACTACTATGCCCCCCAGGCAGTTTGCTCTGCTTCACGGGCAGGTTTGCTGACAGGATGTTACCCAAACAGGATTGGCCTTGCCGGAGCATTGGGCCCTTCATCACAGATTGGGATTTCAGCCGATGAGGAAACCATCGCCGAAGTGCTTAAAAAGAAAGGCTATGCAACAGCCATCTACGGCAAGTGGCACCTGGGGGTCCAGGAACAGTTTCTTCCTGTACGTCATGGGTTCGATGAATTTTACGGTATCCCCTACTCCAATGATATGTGGCCTTTTCACCCTGCGGGGCCAAATCACTTCCCCGACCTCCCGCTTTTTGAAAATGATAAAATTGTTAATGAAGCAGTTACCCCAAACGATCAGAAACAATTCACAACAGATTTTACCGAACGGACAATTGATTTTATCAGGAGAAACAGGGAGCAGCCATTCTTTATTTATCTTGCCCATCCCATGCCCCATGTACCACTTTATGTATCTGCAAAATTTGAAGGTAAATCGGCACAGGGACTTTATGGTGACGTAATGATGGAAATCGACTGGAGTGTGGGTCAGATCATTTCGGCACTCGAAAAAGAAGGCCTCAGCGAAAATACACTTTTGATTTTCACATCCGACAACGGCCCGTGGTTGAATTATGGGAATCATGCAGGTAGTTCAGGTGGACTCCGGGAAGGTAAAGGAACTTCATTTGAAGGAGGACAAAGAGTTCCATGCCTGATGCTCTGGAAGGGGAAAATAATCCCCGGAACCGTAAACAACCAGTTGATAGCAGGAATTGACATCCTTCCTACAATTGCTGAAATTGCTGGTGCTCCCCTACCCGAAAGAAAAATTGACGGAATAAGTATATTGCCATTGCTGAAAGGAGAAATTTCAGAATCACCACGAAAAGCATTCTGGTACTATTACCGACAAAATAACCTTGAGGCGGTCAGGGACGCCAGCTGGAAACTGGTATTGGCCCATCCCGGCAGAACATATGAAGGATTTGAACCTGGCAGTGATGGAAAACCAGGCAAGGTCAATGAAAACTTCCCGCATGAGGCAGGGCTTTATGATCTGCGCCGAGATCCGGGAGAAACCTATAATATGATTGATTACTATCCTGAAATAGTGGAAAAGCTGCAGAAAATTGCAGATGAAGCACGGCTTGAACTGGGAGATGACCTTACCGGCGAACCGGGGAATAACAGGAGGAAACCAGGCAGGGTGTCAAATCAATAAAAACAAAATCCCGCCGTGAAGCGGGATTTCCAATCATTATATTTTTATAGTGTCTTTTACGGCTATACCAGTTTGACATTAACCGCATTTAATCCTTTTCTGCCTTCTTCCAGTTCAAATGTCACTTTATCATCTTCTCTGATGCTGTCTTTTAACCCGTTTGAATGAACAAAATATTCTTTTGCTGAATCAGAATCCTTTATAAAACCATAACCTTTGTCTTCATTGAAAAACTTCACTGTACCTTTATTCATAAAAATTATTTATTAATTACAGTCACAAGATAAGGATAATAATATGAAACTGTCCTCTATTTTGAATAAAAAGCTGTTCAGCTGTAATTAAATAAGAAATAGCTAAGTTTTACCGGCTCCTGCAACCAGACTCATCCAGGAACCTCCTTCTTCATAATCTTCAACTACATGTGCAGTGGTACTTGTTGAAAACCCTGCCATTAGTTTTGAAATATCCCGTTGCAGTATGTTTATACTGTTTTCAACCAAATCTTTTCTGAAGCCCTTATCTGCCAGCTCAATAACCTGGTTCATCGAGATTATCCTTCCGGTTATCTTTCCCATTTCAACAAGCTTTCGCTGGGGCATCTGAAGATCAAGATTAAAATTAACATGCGTTTTAATCATTTCCGATGCACGGCTGGTCAGATCAAAATCCTTTAAAAACCTGAAAAGATTATTTTCCTTAACTCTTTTCATTAATTTCACAAGGTTCTCAGATATCTGTGCATACAATATATCATTTGACCCTTCAAATATCTGAAAAGGACGGCTATCAACCGTTCCTCTGCCGGCAATATGACTTAGCTGATAAGCTTTGGCTCCCACCAGTTGAAGCAACGACTGTGCTGCATCGTGCATCAAATCGGTCACTACACTCTTTACAGCATTGGCTTCCATTCCATGCGGCGCAAGATCTGATTCAATACCCGCCTTGCTGCTGCTGTTGGCACACATAGCCGAACTGATTGTAAATGATGATTGCAATGTGGCAAGTCTTTGCTGTACCTGGTCATATCCAATCAGGCTTTTACCACCTACAAGCCTCTGCCTGGTATGGTCAATTGCTTCATCAAGCATCCGCTTAATAAATCCCATTCCCAGACCGGGAAAATGCATCCGGCTCCTGTGCAGCAAATCAAGCATCATTTTCACACCGGTTGAATGGGGCTGAAGCCTGTGCATTTCAGGAACCTTAACATCGATATGATTTCTTCCGTATGGAATCATGTAAAGCCCCAGGTTATTGAAGTATTCCTCCACAACCACCTTTTGCTCCGGTGAATGTACATCACAAATAAAAAAATCAATATCCCTGTTCAGGTTGCCATTTCCATTTTTCTTTCTGGCAGTCAGAAGCCAGAAATCAGCCAAACCGGTTAAACCTGCCCAGTGTTTTTTCCCCTGAATATGAAATTTTCCACCATCCTCAGTATAGCTGGTCTGCATATTCAGAGCATCACTTCCATATCCGGGCTCCGTAATCATCAGTCCTCCCATGTTCTTCTGCTCAAGGAACCGCCGGAAAACCCGTACCTTGGCTTCTTCTGAAGCATATTTTGAAACAGGTTGTAAAAACAAGGCAGAATTGATCCCAAGCGTCAGGGCTAATGCCAGCGACTCATAAGAGGCAGCTGACAATAAGGCAAGATTTTCGAATACCAAACCACCTCTTCCCCCATATTCTTTTGGGATGCTAACCGCTAATGGATTTACCGACATCACTTCATCCAATGAACTGACCGGCAGTTCTCTCTGAAGATTTATCTGATCGTTTACCTGCTTGTCCCTGAAAATATTCTGAATCTTCAACCTGAAAGTTTCCAGAAAAGAGGTAAAAGGGGCCACTTCAGTGGCAATAAAGTCTGTATCCTGGTTATTGTTATAACTTATCATTTATTTATCACTAGGGATTTAATCATACATTAATCATGTTTAACAATCCCTGTACATGAATGTTTGAATGGAGATTCAGATAACCATAAAATTACATCAGTTTTCGACCGAATGGCGTTAGTGCAAGAGAAACCATTTTAAAGTGCTGTTTAGCCCACGGAATTCCAATAATTGTAACTGCCAGAAGAATTCCAAACAGAAGATGGGTAAGGGCAATCCAGATCCCTCCGATAATCCACCAAAGGATATTCATGATTGTAGAAAGACACCCCGGAGCACCATCCATGTATCCGATTTTCTGTCCGAAGGGCCAAAGCGATAACATTCCCAGCTTGAACGACTGGATGCCAAAAGGAATGCCAACAATGGTAAGACACAGCACGACGCCTGCTACGATATACTCAAGAAAAATAAGCAATCCCCCAAAAATAAGCCAGATGACATTACCCAGAAATTTCATGATTGTTCTTTATGTCAATAGTCTGAAAACATTAATTTTTATTACGGATTTTCCAAAAAAAAAGCCTTCCGTTGCGGGAAGGCTCCTGTATCGGATAATGCTGATTGTGTTCATCTATTTTGCGTAGCTTACTACACGGGTCTCACGTATCACGGTGATTTTAATCTGTCCCGGGTAAGTCATTTCATCCTGTATACGTTTTGAAATGTCATATGAAAGCTGTTCTGCCTCCTGATCGCTCATTTTATCTGAACCTACAATGACCCGCAATTCACGTCCTGCCTGGATAGCATAGGTTTTTGTAACACCCGGGTATGACAGGGCCAGATCTTCAAGATCCTTAAGCCTTTTGATGTATGATTCAACCACTTCACGGCGGGCACCCGGACGTGCTCCCGAGATGGCATCACATACCTGTACAATCGGCGCCAGCAGTGATTCCATTTCAACTTCATCATGATGTGCACCAATGGCGTTGCAGATATCAGGTTTCTCCTTGAATTTCTCGGCAAGCTTCATACCATAAACAGCATGTGGCAATTCAGGCTCATCATCAGGAACTTTGCCAATATCGTGCAACAGCCCTGCACGTTTTGCTTTTTTAGGATTCAGGCCAAGCTCGGCAGCCATAATGGCACACAGATTGGCTACTTCCCGTGAGTGCTGCAACAGGTTCTGACCGTATGATGAACGGTACTTCATTTTCCCGATCAGGCGTATCAGTTCAGGGTGAAGGCCGTGTATGCCAAGATCGATGGCGGTACGTTTACCCGTTTCAATGACTTCCTCCTCAACCTGTTTCTTAACCTTTTCAACCACCTCTTCAATGCGTGCCGGATGGATTCGCCCGTCGGTGACAAGCTGATGCAGTGCAAGCCGGGCTATTTCACGGCGTACCGGATCAAATGCCGACAGTACAATGGCTTCAGGTGTGTCATCCACCACAATCTCAACACCGGTTGCAGCTTCAAGTGCCCTGATGTTCCGGCCTTCCCTTCCAATGATACGGCCTTTGATTTCATCGCTTTCAATATGAAAAATTGTAACTGCATTCTCAACGGCCGTTTCAGTAGCTACACGCTGAATCGACTTTACAACAATCTTTTTGGCTTCCTTGCTGGCGGTCTGCCTGGCTTCTTCCATAATTTCATTCACATAGGCAACCGCTTGTGACTGTGCCTCATCCTTGAGCGATTCAATAAGCTGTGCCTTGGCTTCCTCGGCCGATAATCCTGAAAGTTGTTCAAGTTTCTCGAGGTTCATGCGGTGAAGCTTGTCAAGTTCCTCACTTTTTACTTCCACACGCTGCATTTGGGCAGTCAGGTTTTCACGAACGGCTTCCACCTCCTTTTTGGTTACCTCAAAGTCTTTGGTTTTCTTCTGTATCTCATCCCTTTTCTGGTTCAGACTGGTTTCCCTTGCGTTAAGTTTGTTCTCCAGGACACTTATCTTTGAATTTCTTTCCTGGATAAACTTTTCATGTTCAGCTTTTAATTGCAAAAACTTTTCCTTAGCCTGCAGAATCTTATCTTTTTTTATGACTTCCCCTTCATTTTTTGCTTCTGTGATAATCTTCCGCTTCTTCTTTTTTAAAGCTTTATCCCAGACATAATAAGCCAGGGTTCCTCCTATTAAAAATCCGACAGCTATGCCTGCCAGTATCGATATTAAATCCATTGCAAATGTTTTAGTATATTAATAAAAAAAAGACCGTAATAAATCACTCTCATTTCAAAGCAATTTAATACGGGCCTCAGAAAAAAATATGATAATTTCTATTTCACGATTTTCTCTTGAAGAAAATCAGAAATATCGTCTTTCAAATCCTTCAGTTCATCAAGCAGAAGAGACTTTTCTTCGCGTTGCAGCAGCTCAGTATGATATAATGCAATCTGAAATGCCGCCATCGCCAATATGTCCTGCGAATCCTTATCGCGAAACAATTCCCTGAATCTGGCAACTGTTTCATTCACCGTCTTTGCAGCTATCCGGTGCCTCTCTTCTTCTTTACGATCGATGTTCAGCGGATAAACCCTTCCTTCGATCCTGATATTTATTCTAAGTTGTTCCTTATTCACCGTTCATTACTGTTGAGTAATGCGATACATTTATCGATTTCCCGTACTAATTTGTTTATTCTCTTTCTTGCCTCCCCGCCCTTGTCTTCTTCTGCAAGCAGCCGGTTGGCAATCTTATATTTTTCTATATGCCCTGTCAAATCGTTTTTTTCATGCTCAAGAACCTTAATCTTTTCAGTTAACAGTGTAACACTGCCCATAAGCAATTCCTTTTCTGCCTTCAGTTTCTCATATTCCTGAAAAAGGCGATGCACACTTGTCTTCAGTTCATTCAGAAGCAAACGATCTTCTTCGGTCATATTTGCTGCAATTCACCGACAAAGTTAATATTTTTACCATATTGTGAAAATCTTTAAATAATAATGAACCTTCCCCGGTACAATTATCATCATTTTGCCGCGTTAAGAATCATAAAAACCTGCCTGTTTGTGGCCAAATCAGTATCAAAACAACAGGAAGGATAAATGAAATAATTTTTTATTTTTACCTGTTCAGTTCAAGTTACATGAGACAATTCCTGATTTCTTTGTTTATTCTCCTGTCAGGAGCCATCCAGGCTCAACCTGATTATTATTCCAGTCCGGTTAAAATTCCAATCTTCCTCAGCGGCAGTTTTGCCGAGCTTCGCAGTAACCACTTCCATTCAGGTATCGATATTAAGACACAACAGGTGACAGGCATTCCTGTTTTTGCAGTGGCCGAAGGATTTGTTTCACGGATTGCAGTTTCCCCCACCGGCTACGGAAAAGCAGTTTACATTGACCATCCCAACGGGACCACCTCAGTTTATGGCCACCTCGATGGTTTCAGCAAGGAAATCGAAAAATACATCACTGACCTTCAGTACGAGAAAAAATCTTTTCGTATCGATGTAAAGGTACCCCAGGGGAAACTGGCTGTTAAAAAAGAACAGCTGATAGGTAAAAGCGGCAACAGCGGCAGTTCAGGCGGGCCCCACCTGCATTTCGAAATCAGGGACACCCGGACGGAAGAACCTCTAAACCCTCTCCTGTTCAACTTTCCTGTTACCGATAAAACACCACCCCGGATTTATGCCATTATGGTGGCACCGCTGAATGGATATTCCCATGTGGATTCAGGTCGTGATAAGAAAATATACCCTGTAGTTTTCACCAATGGAAAGTATCAGCTGCAGGATAACCCGGTAATTCAGGCTTACGGAGAGGTAGGCATTGCTTTTCAGGCTTATGATTTCTTCGATGGTTCACAAAACCGCTGCGGGGTTTATTCAGCCAGGGTGCTGTTTGATGGTGAAGAATTTTATTCGGTGAAGAAAGACAGGTTTTCTTTTGAAGAAACCAGGTATATCAACAGCCTCCTCGATTATGCTGAATTGATTAAATCAAAAAGAAGGTTTCAGAAAACATGGATCGACCCTGGAAACAGGCTCAGCATGTACAACAACACCCGCAGAGGTGGAAACCTGAAGGTAACCGATGGAAATATCCATCCGGTTAGGCTGGAACTGAAGGACCTGGCAGGTAACCATGCTGTTCTTGAATTTAATATCCAAAGCAGGTATGTTGATATTCCGCGGGAGGAGAAAAAACACGACAAGTTTATGCGTTTCGACAGGCACAATGATTTTGAAACTGCTGATCTGAAAATAGAAATTCCGGAAAAAGCCTTGTATACCGATTTACCATTTACCTACAGAAAAAAACCTGCAATGAAGGGGCTCCTGTCACCTGTACATGTGATTCACAACGAAAGCGTGCCACTGCATTCAAATGTCCTTGTTGCAATAAAACCGGCACAGCTGGAAAAAAGGCTTCATGAGAAAGCACTGCTTGTGAGTGCTGATACTGTCACAGGAAAATATTCAACAGCCGGTGGCGAATATAAAGATGGCTGGGTGACAGGCCATATCCGCAATTTCGGGAATTATGCCGTAGCAGTTGATACAATTCCCCCGGTGATTGTTCCCCTGAGTTTTAAAAGCGATGGAGAACTCAGTGAATCCTCACGGGTCAGGTTCAGAATTACGGATGAACTGTCGGGGATAAAGGAAATTGTGGGTGAACTTAACGGCAAATGGGCCTTGTTTGATTATGATGCGAAGTCAAATACAATAGTCCATTACTTCGATCCTTCAAGGTTTGAGCTGGGTAAAAGGCACAGCCTGGTATTGCGCGTGACCGATCATAAAAATAATAAAACGACCTATGAAGCCTCATTCTGGAAATAAATACCTGGTTGTCGGCACCATGTCGGGGACCTCGCTCGACGGCCTCGATTTGGCTGCAGTGGAATTCACCTTTAATGAATACCAATGGAAGTTTTCAACCTTGGCTGCAGAAACAATCCCATATCCTGCCCAATGGGAAGAAAAACTCCGGATGGCGCCCTCACTTTCCGGTCAGCAACTTATGGAACTGCATTCTTCCTATGGAACGTACACGGGGCTGCAAATCAAAACTTTTCTGCGAAAACATGCCCTTGTACCTGAACTCATTGCTTCACATGGCCATACAATATTTCATCGGCCTGAAATGGGATATACTTTTCAGCTTGGAAACCCTGCCGGAATAGCTGCCGAAAACGGCATTCCCACTGCTGCCGACTTCCGTTCAGGCGATGTGGCACTGGGAGGCCAGGGTGCACCACTGGTGCCCGCAGGCGACCGGTTGCTCTTTTCGGAATATGAATCATGCCTGAACCTGGGAGGATTTGCCAATATTTCATTCGAACAAAACGAAAAGCGTATCGCCTTCGATATCTGCCCCGTCAATTTCATACTGAATGACCTGGCACAAAAAAAAGGATTCCCCTACGATGCGGGTGGCGAACTAGGTCGCACAGGGAAAACTGATGAAGCCCTGCTTCAGGAACTGAATAACCTTGATTTTTACCGGCAACCAGCTCCCAAATCCCTCGGCCGCGAATGGATGGATGATTATTTTATTCCACTTATTGAAGCATCAGCAATACGGGTTCATGATAAACTCCGCACAGCATATGAGCATATTGCTGTACAAATTTCAAAGGCAGCACCAGCAAAAGGGAAAATGCTGGTAACCGGCGGTGGTGCCTTCAATGCCTTCCTGATTGAACGGATAAATCACTATCTTTCATGTGATATCGTACTGCCGCACTCCGAAATCATCAAGTTCAAGGAAGCAATCGTATTCGCCTTCCTGGGACTGCTGCGCTACCTGGGTGAAATCAACTGCTATGCATCGGTAACAGGTGCAAGAAAGGACAGCAGTACAGGAGTGGTATATGACTAACAAGGTATAAAAGAACCAAAACCTACAAACTAATTTTATAGCTTTTTGGATTTTGCCGGTTATCAAAAAAAGTTAACAGATAAATCTTATTGTTCTTCTTATCCACCTGATAGAAAAAGGAATTGTGCTTATCTATTATTGCACGCCGGATATTTCTATGCTTAATCGCATACGCATAAATACCAGGATTCTTCTTAATAGCATGAATTACAATTTAAGTCTTATTAATAAACTGAATTATTTCATGCCCGTACCAATTTGCCTGTAAATAATCAAGTACTTTATGATACGTGATTCTGGCCCTTTCTGACCAGATTACTTCCATCTTAGAACCCATATTTTTGTCTGGCTTCCTTCATCACCTGATCATGTGAGTAACTTTTCCCTTTCTCTATGTCTATGATGCCTTCCAGTATAGACTCCTGAATTTCTTCCGGCAATTCATCCCACCAGTCTGCAGAATGTTCATTCTGAAACAGCCTTTCAACTTCCAGCAATACCGAAGGTTTATTTGTATTGATTATTTTGGAAACCAGTTCCAGTTTCAATGCCTGAATATCCATAATGCTCGTATTTTTAGTAAAGATAACAATAGAAAGCTAAATATCGAAAGGGTAATTTTGAAAGTCTGATGCACTTTCTGCAAAAAGGGCAAAGCTGAACTACCACCTTCAATGAATCCTTTTTCTCAAAACCCATATTGATTATATTTCCACCTAATGAAGCAATATTGAGCTGTAGAAACTTTTCTTCTGACACGTACTGAAATTATCAAATACAATGTCAATTTTCCAGTCTGCAATTCGCTTTTTAGGATCAGCAAGAAAATGAATTTTTTGCCTCAACTGTCAATACAGGTTCATTTCCATTTCTTACAAACAGGCCAATATATTTGACTTTAAATCTTTGACTTTGGAAATTCAAAGTCCCGTGAGACGTGAACCACCCATAGCAGTGATTTATCAGGGTGCAGTGCCCACCGGGAGTTGGACTTTGAAAGTCCGACATCTTAATAAAGAATTACAATAGTATCCGGTTAAATATTTGAGATTTCTCCCTACGGTCGAAATGACGGTGTTTTCGGAACTTTTGTTTTGGGAGGGGTAGGTTGGCGGCTTCTCCGCCAACCTACCCCTCCCAAATTATAACTATCTGAGTGTCATCTCAAACGAAGTGAGAGATCTCAAATTTCATTGTTTTAAAAATTTTACCTGACAACAATGAAAAAATTACAATCATACAGCAACATATCGCTAACCTTTTACTGACATCCCTGCATTACTCCAACTCCTTAACACCCACAACATCAAACACCGCACTCCCCTGTACAATCTTTCCTTTGGCACTGATCCCTTCGGCGATTACCCTGTATTTACCTGTCATATCCGATGCGTGAAACTCCACTGTAGCCTTGTTGTTGACAGGCTGCACGTATGGCTCCCAATACAGGGTGGGACGCTGATCGGGCCTCTCCGGGAAAGCTTCTTCCGCAAGCGGATACTGTGGAGAATAAAATTCCCGTGCCTGCCGGAACCCCTGGATACGAGGGACGATTCTGCCATTGATGTTTCTTACAAACTTATGTGGAAAAGTGCCAAACCGGTTTTTAGTTAATATGGATATCACTCCTCCGTCTTTTGGCAATCCGTTTTGATTCCAATCTCCTAAAAGTGCAACGATTATCCGGGGATTGAAAATTTCAATTTTTACAATTTCATCCATTGAAAGATTACGTATCATTTCAAAAGATGTTAAAACATCATCAACATAAAAAACAGGAGGAATATCTGCAAGTGCTATTCTTACTTCTTCATCTTCATTTACAAAAATCCCCGGGACTTCAAATTCAAGGTACCTCACAAAATCCACGTATAACCTGTCATGTTCAGTAAGTGTATACTCCCGGTTACGGGAACCTCTATCTCCCGTAACAATGGCACCTGTTTTATATTCTTCAATCACATCCACATCACCCAGAAGAATATTACCATGCTCCAGCATGAACTCCCGCTCTGCCAGGTGGCGTCTGAAACCTGACTGCCTGTATGAATTATGCTCTTCAACCGGCCACACAACCCGGTCAAGCCTGAATGCTGATACTGCGGGATCGAATAGCGGTTCAGGCTTACAGGTAATCTCCACTCTCTGCTTACCCTTTTGGTTAAATGCATTGATCATTATAAGAGCTGAATCCTTCATGTACACGCGCTCGAATCGAAACCTTCCCTGTTCATCTGTTTTATCTTCTAAAATCAAAAACCCGCCCGAAAACGGCCCCATTTTAACGGTTCCCCCCTGAACCGGCTTTCCGCCAAAAAGGGTTTTCACTTCCCCTTCTATTGTCAGTCCGGCATCGTTCCAGCCACCCAGCGGCCTGTTGAAGTATTCCTCCAGCTCATCCCAATAATACCTTCTCCACCCGTTCACCATCATTACAAGATCGAGTTTTTCATCTGCAGTTAAATTGCCATCTTCCAGGAAACAGGACGCAGGTGATTCGATTGGCCCTTTCAGTTCCGAATCCAGCAGCAGGTAACTTTCAATTGTCTGCATTTTGCCTCCCCGACTGAAATAATCTTCGTTCACAACTGCCAGTGAAACACCTGCCAAAATACTGTCCTCCTCCTGATCAAGAAGGGATTCCACCTGCAACTCTATTTTCCCGCGGGTAGAATATGATGTTTTGTCGGCCTTTATCTGAAGGTTCTCTTCCTCCGCGTTCTGAACAAATACAAGACGTTCAGCCAGGATGATGTCATTCTCATCAACCACTGTGACCTTTGATATCCCCTTTGGAAAAAAACCTTTATATATATTTACCGGGTGCTGAAAAGCTTTCATTGCAATATCTTCCCTGAACAGTTCCTGCCCTTTATGGGAAGCCACCAGTGCCAGGTTCCGTGTGCCCCCCGACTTGAAATTCCGGTTGAGAATGAATTGCAGTTCATCTCCGTGAGCCTGGTAATGGAGGGCAACGCCATCCAAAAGAGCATCTTCAAGCTGAACTTTCAGTTGAGGAAAACCATCAATCCGTGCAAAGTATCTTTTGCCTTCCACCGGCATCATTACAAATCTGCCCATTCCATTATACATAGTCTCAAAAGTGGCTGTTTCCTCTCCTGTTTCATCCACGATCTTCCCTGAAACCGGTATTCCCCTTCCCCATTTATCGATGGCTTTAAAAGCAATATAATTGGCGGCATTTACAACAAGGTGGCCGCCTTCGGGCAAAAACGAAACACCGATGATGCTGTTTTCATCCTGATTTTCTTCTACCCGGGGCATATCTGTTGTGCGCGAAACAGAAATCTTCTGATGGAAAAGGCTCTCCTCACCAAAATTCTGCAGATACTTTGTGTAAGCCCTTATTGTGTATTGCCCTGTGGAGAGGGTATCGGGAAGGTGAAAATCGTTGTTAGAAACACCATACACCGACAGCAACAGCTGCTGGTCGATGACCTTTCCGTTGTCTGCAACCAGTTGTACATACACATTTTTAAACCCGGGAATAAGCTTATTACTCATCCCGCTCACAAGGTACGATTTGAACCAGATATTATCGCCAGGTGAATAAAATTCCCTGTCGATGTGGAGGTACAGCTTTTCATAAAGAACAGCCTGTGAATATGTTTTGCCGGAGTTTAAAACCTGATTGAATACAGGAAAGGGTATAAATAAGAAAACAAGAAGAAGCTTTTTAAATTTTCCGGATGAAACACAGTTACCTGCAATGAAAGAAAAAATTTCGATCAAATAAAGGTTTGTTCGCCATCTCAATTGGTTTCGCTTCATTGGGTTTCAATTAAATTTAGAACAACATCAGCAGGATAATGCAAATGCAATGACTATAAGAATATTGCAAGATAGCCATTAATGCAAACTATCAGACATCCGTGCAAAAAACAAGCCAAACAGCCTTCCTATAAAACGCTAAATTTAAAATTACAAGTTAAAGTTTATTCATGCAACTATACTGATATTTCTTTATCCATTTCCTGCAACTGTTGTTAGTAATAATTCGATAGACCCGCAAAGTTTGTGTAAAACTGATAATATCCCTGCCCGCTGTGAATTATCACCTTACCCTGGGTTTCTTCACGGGTTAGAAATTCAAGCAACAGCTCCTGTTTGCCAGTCCTTTTCAAACCCGACCTGTCTATTTGAAGCAGGTATGCTTCTGATGCATTCTCATCATCATGGGTTTCATAAAAAGTCTGCAAGGAAACGATCCTGCTTTCCTTTCCGTTAACAAAAACCTTAATATCATCCGGTGTCAAAGATATTCCCGATGAAACGTTAAATGTTTTTCCTTTGACTGCAGTTGCCTGAACATTATCCTTCTGACTGAAGGTATGCAACGACATAGGCCGGAAGAAAACAAAATAAGTATTGCCACCGCCATTGTTGGGCCAGGCATGTAGGTTGTAAACTTCTCCGCTACCAATTTTATAATCCATTTTCGTATCGGCATCCAGGATAGTATGCCATGCCCAGGCCTCAAGCACATCAATGCCGTAATTTTCATTTGCAACAGCAATATCATTATAAGTTCTTTCCGGCAGTTCAATGTTATAATAGCCACTGGAATCGCTCCAGATACTGGTGCTGAAGTTAAAATCATCGGGCCTCACACTCACAAACGCCCTGAATGGATTTCCTTCAAAATCATAGATTCTGCCGGAAAGGTTATGGTAAGTGCAATTAATATCCCTGCTTCTTTTAATGTCCCCTTCAGCAATTGTAAGTGTGATCCGGTCAGGCTTTTTATCAACAACCTGCACCGGATAAACCAACTTAAAGCAGCCATTGGTAAACGACAACCGGCAATCTTTATCTGCCTTCCTATCCGTAATGACAAACTGCTCATCAAACACTTTGATGCTTTCCTGCCAGGCTTCAACACCAAGTGTAAAGGAATTACTGTTTACTTTTCCATACAATTCGAGGGTTGAAAAAAAATGAATAGTGGCATTCATCATTTTCACGTGCACAGAATCTTTGGGAACATTGTACCAGTAGGCCAGTAAATCCTCATTTTGACCTGTGTTTTCAAAGGGATAAGTTCCCTGTCCGATTACTGCCAGCGGGAATAAAATAATAAGAAGCAAGAATGTCTGTTTCATTTTGATTTAATTCAGTGTTTTCATCATGACGGATAAAATGACTGTTTTGTTACATCGTAAGCATAATGAGGACATCACAAATCTACTGCTGTTCCTCCTCTGTATTCACAGAAGCATGTGTACCTTATATTCATTCTGATATTCATTTTGCAGATTTCTGCACTGAAAGGTAGTTTCACCTTTAAAGTAAACATGAAGCTATAAACCTGCAGGAACACGATTATTATCAGTATTCCCTTAACAAAACATCTTTATATTGATCCCATTATAAAAATCAGTAACAATGAATCACAATCCTGTAAAAAAATTATATGAACTGAAACAGTTCGGTGAATTCGGCGATGTAAACCCGTCAATTACCGACTCATCGACATTTACATTCCTGAAAGGGGAAACCATGGAAGAAACTTTTCTTGGGCAAACAGAAGGTTGTTTCCTGTATTCGCGGCACTGGAACCCCAGCAACAAGTACCTTGCCGACGCACTGGCAGCCATGGAAGGAACCGAATCGGCATGGATAACCGCATCGGGCATGGCAGCCATTACCTGTGCCCTGCTGCAGCTCTGCAGTACGGGCGATCATATTGTTACCAGCGTTACAACCTACGGCGGCACATTTGCCTTCCTGAAAAACTGGCTGCCCAGGTTTAATATCGAGGTTTCATTTGTAGATATTACCAACCTTGAGCAGGTTAAAGCCTCCATGCGCTCAAATACAAAAGTGATCTACACCGAGAGCGTTACCAATCCGCTGCTGCAGGTTTCCGACATCCCGCAGCTTGCAAACATTGCACATGAAAATGGTGCCCTCCTGATGGTCGACAATACCTTCACCCCCATGATCATGTGCCCCGCCCTGCATGGTGCCGACATTGTTGTATACAGCATGACAAAGTTTATAAACGGCAAAAACGACTGCGTGGCAGGTGCCATATGTGCATCAAAAGAATTCATCGATCAGCTGTCGGATGTAAACGATGGTACAGCCATGTTGCTGGGACCTGTGCTCGATTCACTACGCTCCTCCTCCATCCTGAAAAACCTGCACACCCTGCACCTGCGAATGAAACAGCACAGCCGCAATGCCCTGTTCCTTGCAGAAAATCTCCAGAAGGAAAAGCTGAAACTGATTTACCCGGGTCTGCCCGCACACCCGCAATATGAACTGCACAGGCAACTGATGAATGAATCATACGGATTCGGAGGTATGCTTGCCATCGATTTAAAAACCCATAAAAAGGCCAACCGCTTTATGCGTAAACTGCAGGATGCTGGTGTTGGCTACCTGGCTGTGAGTTTAGGGTACTTTAAAACCCTGTTCAGCTGCTCGGGGCACAGCACATCATCGGAAGTCCCCCAGGAAATCCAGGAACAGATGGGACTCTCCGACGGACTCGTCCGCTTCTCGGCCGGACTCGATGAAAATATAGAGGAGGTGCTTGAAAAAATCAGAGGTTGCCTGTAGCCTTTCAGCCTTTAGCAGCAAACATCAATTATATAGTTACGGTTGCCGGGTATCAGTTAATAATGCCAGGTAGGCCTTATACTGGTTGCCGGCCCGTCCAGCGTTTGTCTTTAATTCCCCTGAATTCCTTAAGATCCTCAAAAAAACTTTTCCAAAAAAAAACAAATTAACTGCCTCCGGGGAACTAATCCTCCAAAGCAGCCAGTAACCAAACTCAGTGTTAATACAATATAAATTCAGTGTAAATTCAATTATAATTGAGTTTGAATTGAATTTATATTGAGTTTATATTGAATTTAGGTTGAATTTGATGTAGCCCGGTTATAGCAAAATATCAACTAAACCCTCCTTGTTGGGGTGTTTTTTCTTTTAATTGGCGTCAAGATGGCAAAAATTTTTATCCGCCTGCCTCATTCCCTGATTTCCGTTATACATTCAGCGCTAAATGTATTTTGTCAGTGATTAGCAATCCTATTTTATTATATTTGCCCTTTCCATAAAAAATTATCTGGGAATGAGAAGAAAAATATCAGCTGCCGGAATACTGATGATTGTGTTCCTGTTTACCAACAACCACGTTTCAAACGGTTGTACCAATTTTCTTGTAACAAAGGGAGCTTCGGTTGATGGGTCTACCATGATTACCTATGCCGCCGACGCACACGTTTTATTCGGGGAATTATACTACCAGCCTGCACAGGATCATCCCGAAGGTGCGATGCGCGATATTTATGAATGGGACACAGGAAAATACCTGGGACAGATTCCCCAGCCGCGGCGGACATTCAGCGTGATCGGCAACATGAACGAGTTTCAGCTGGCCATTGGTGAAACCACCTTTGGCGGACGTGAGGAACTGGGCAGCCAGAAAGGTGCAATTATGGACTATGGCAGCCTGATTTATGTGACCCTTCAAAGGGCAAAAACTGCACGTGAGGCCATTAAAATAATGGGCGACCTCGTAGAAAAATACGGGTATTACAGCTCAGGTGAATCATTTTCGATTGCCGACCCCAATGAAGTCTGGATGATGGAACTGATAGGTAAAGGCGAAGGCGAAAAAGGGGCTGTTTGGGTGGCGCTTAAAATTCCTGACGGTTACATCAGCGGACATGCAAACCAGGCACGTATTACAACCTTCCCGAAGAACGATCCGCAGAACTGCATTTACTCGCCCGATGTCATTTCATTTGCACGTAAAAAAGGATGGTACAAAGGCACTGATGCCGACTTCAGCTTTTCAGACGTGTATGCACCGGTTGATTTTGGCGGAGCCCGCTTTTGCGAGGCACGTGTATGGTCGGGCTTCAACAAGGTCGCATCGGGAATGGAAAAATATGTGGATTATGCAAAAGGGATGATCACCTATGACAATTCGAACAATTACGCAACCAATCGCATGCCGCTGTGGATTAAGCCCGATAATAAGCTGAGCGTTCGCGATGTGCAGAACATGATGCGCGACCACTACCAGGGAACTGAACTTGATATGACAAAGGATGTGGGTGCAGGTCCTTTTGCCCTTCCTTACAGGTTTGGACGCCTGACATGGGAAGTCGACTCGGTGCAGTACTGCAATGAAAGGCCTATTTCTACACGGCAGACCGGTTTTTCATTTGTCAGCCAGAGCAGAAGCTGGCTCCCCGATCCTGTTGGCGGCATCCTGTGGTTTGGGGTAGATGACACCTACAGCACTGTATATGTTCCCATGTACTGTGGAATCACCGAAATTCCCGAATGTTTTGCTGAAAATAACGGCGACCTGCTAACATACAGTCCCACTGCGGCTTTCTGGACTTTTAACAAAGTAGCCAACTTTGCCTTTCTGCGTTACAGCGACATGATTAAGGATATTCAAAAGGTACAGAAAGACCTGGAAGATAATTTTGAAACACTCGTGCCGCTGATCGACAAGGCAGCCGAAGGGCTCTATAAAACGGAAGGCCCCGAACGTGCCCGCAGTTTCCTGACAAAATACTCAGTTAATGAAGCAAATAATGTTACGGCCAACTGGGAAAAGCTCTGGCAGTACCTGCTTATTAAATATCTCGACGGGAATATCAAGAAAGAAAAAGACGGGAAATTTGAACGTTCAGAAACAGGCTACCCGCTTTCCCCGATTTTCCCTGCATATCCGGAGTGGTGGTACAAAGTGATCGTTGAGCAGACAGGCGATCATTTCAGGGTAATAAAATAATTCGCGGCCAGCTATTGAAAATCAAGAAAGGTAAGAGGCACAGAATTAATGTTATTTTTTAACTGCATGATATTGACTTGTAGAAAAAAGTATTACTTTTGCGCCGGTTTTATGCAATCTCTTTTCCGTACATCCGGATTACATTGCCACATTAATTAAAAATTTCAGAAATGGATTTAATAAAATTTGTAGAAAACGAATTTGCGGTTGAAAAGAAACATCCCGAATTTGGCGCTGGTGACACCGTAACTGTAAACTACCTGATTCGTGAAGGGAACAAGGAGCGTGTACAGAAATTCCGCGGCGATGTAATACAGATGCGCGGTACTGGAAGTACTAAAACCTTTACGGTTCGAAAAATTTCAGGAAGTATTGGTGTTGAAAGAATATTCCCTCTGTATTCACCGTTTATCGACAGCATTGAAGTGAACAAACGCGGTAAAGTCCGCAGGAAAAGGTTGTTCTACCTGCGCAGCCTTACCGGTAAAAAAGCCCGTATCAAGGAAAAAAGATTTTAATCAAAACGGTATCAAAAAATATGGAAAGGTCTTCGAAAGAAGGCCTTTTTTTATTTATGCTTCTAGAGAGGGAGACACAAGATACAAGATTCGGAGACACAAGACTTAAGAGAGGAAGACATGGGACACAGAATTTATTGACACATGACAGAAGAGAAGAAGCAGCAAGTTTGGTGCTGTACACCGGGTTGGTGATGACGCTCCTTTGGTGCTGAAGTCTGCCAGTAATGATGGGTTATCCCACTAAAATTGTCCGGATTCCTGTGTCTGAACGTCCTGATACTTGTGTCCATACGTCCTGATACTTGTGTCCACAAATCCTGACATCCGTTTATAGAAAGTCAATGATTTAACAGCTCCCGGGCAGTCCGGAGGGTGGTATCGGTCAGGTTTTCACCGCCCACCATTTTGGCAAGTTCCTCTACCCTTTCGTTTTCATTGAGGCGAATGACGTCGGTAAATGTATGCCCGTCATGCTCGTATTTATAAACCTTGAAATGTGCATCTCCCCTGGCAGCTATTTGTGGCAGGTGGGTAATATTGATTATCTGCACTGAAGAAGAAAATGTTTTGAGCATGGCCCCCATGCGCAGGGCGATTTCTCCGGAAATCCCCGAATCAATTTCATCGAAAACAACCGTGGGCAGAGCCTTTGAAGTTCGCAACAGGTTTTTGATGGCCAGCATCAGCCTCGACATTTCTCCCCCTGAAGCAATTTTTGATATATCGGCAGGCATCACATTGGCATTGGCACTGAAGAGAAATGAAACCGAATCACAGCCCGAGGGTGTAAAATCATCAAGCTTTTCATGCAGCACCTCCAGTCTCGATTTTGACATTCCGAGCTGCACCAGGTCGCTTATAACAGCCTTTTCGATAACAGGAAATGATTTCATACGGGCCCCGGTCAGTTGCAGGGCTTTTGCTGCCAGTTCCACATGCAGGGCCTGCAATTCGGCCTGCAGTGCCTTTATTGCGGCATCGTATCCGGTTACCTGATCGATTTTGCGTGCAAAAGTCTCCTTCAAATCGATAAGTTCAGCCACAGTTGCCACATGATGTTTTTGCTGCAGGCTGTAAATGAGGTTGAGCCGGTCGTTTACAATTTCTATCCTTGAAGGGTTATACCCGGTTTTTTCTTCCAGTCCGCCAGTTTCATCAAGGATATCCCTGACTTCGAGCATACAGCTTTGCAACCGTTGTGCCAGCTCCGGCACACCTGCAACATACTGCTGAATAGCTTCCAGCCGGCGGCTGCTTTCCTTCAGGTTCTGGACCACTGAAAAGCGTTCATCATCGAGAAGCTGCTGCACTGCTAAAAATGCACTTTTGATCTCTTCAGCATGGGTAAGCTGCTCCAGCTCATTTTCCAGTTCCTCCTGTTCAGTTGCCATCAAGTTGGCCTCGTACAGCTGTTCATACTGGAACTGCCAGTAATCAAGATCTGTCTTTTCCTTCTCCTGGTTCAGAATCATTTCCTTCAGCTCTTTCTGAAGGCTCAAATACCTGCTGTAGAGCTGGCTGTATTCCGACAGAATTTGTGAAGACCCCGAAACGGTATCAACAAGTTCGAGCTGGAACTTACGGTTACCCAGTTCAAGGTTCTGGTGCTGTGAATGAATATCGATGAGTTGCAGGCTCAGTTCACGCAATATATTGAGGGTTACAGGTGTATCATTGACAAAAGCCCTTGATTTGCCCGAAGGCAGGATCTCCCTCCGCAGGATAGTTGACTTGTCGAAATCAAGATCGTTTTCAGTAAAAAATGATTCAAGGTTGTAGCTGCCCACCTCGAATGTTCCCTCCACTACACATTTTTGTTCCTTGTCCCTGAGCACTGACAATTCGGCACGGTTTCCAAGGATGAGCCCAAGAGCACCAAGAATAACAGATTTTCCGGCACCGGTTTCACCGGTTACAGTATTCAGTCCGGTGGCAAAATCAACCGTCAGTTTATTGATAAGGGCGTAATTAGTTACAGCCAGTCGGGTCAGCATAAAACAAAGAATTATAAATCCTGCGCATCGGAAATTCGTTTATACTTGCTGCCGTTGGAAGGGTCAACCTCATTGAGGATAGCAACAACACGATTGCGCTCATCGGGGTATGATTTTGAAAAGATATTTACAAGTTCGTCGGATTTGGCATCGAAGAACATTTGCAGGATATATATAGATGGCCTGCGGCGGAACACCTTCTGGATATCCCTCAGTGAATTGGCAATATTGGCCCGGCCTTCTTCGGTTTTCTGTCCCATGACATCTAGTCCCTGGCGGTGGTAGGCATACATCACTTTCCTGAAATCGGAGTAAGAGCGGTTCATTATGTTCTCTATGAGCCAGTAGCGGTTTCGCTCACCTTCGAAAGCCTTCCATCCTTTTTCAACTGCATTCTGCGAATTGTTGACGATTGCCTGTGCCTTTTCGAAATAGGGCGTTCCTCCTTCAGGAGAAAAGGTATCATAATCAAAACCCAGGATAATATAGGCATAGTATGCGAGTATATTTGTAAGGTTGTCCCTGTTGGAGGTTTCATTAAATTCGAGCGACTGAAATTCAACATAGCGTGCCCTGAAATCGTTATCCTTGATGTTCAGCACGGTTGTTTCATAGCTGGAGCCAAAAACCGGGCGGATAAGCTGTACCTGGATTGATCCCCTGAATTCATCGGTAGAAAGCTGCTCATCGAGCCTTATCAGGATATTGCATTTAATCTTTTCATCGTAAGTGTAGGCATGGTCGGTCCATTTACGGTTATTCATAAACTCGTATATATCGGCCTGCATTGTTCTGAATATTTGCCTGTTTGCTCCCTGAATGCTCTGGGCCGTAACAGTCACATTGCATCTAAGCTCCTGTGCCTGCGTCAGGTAGGCAGAAAGTATGGCTAAAAGCAAAAGAATTGTTTTCTTCATCATATACTTCCTTGTTTTAAGGTAAAAGTAACAAATTTAGCGGGAAAAACAGTTTTTATTTCATCCGCGAAATAATTTCACAAACAATATCGGCTGCCACTTCCCTCTTAGATTTTAACTCGAAAGATTGCAAATTATTGTCGTTCCCGATAATGACAATCTTATTTGTATCAACACCAAACCCTGCACCTTCATCATTCAGGGAGTTAAGAACAATGAAATCGAGGTTCTTCTTCTGAAGCTTTTTTATTGCATTATCGATTTCATTGTCTGTTTCGAGGGCAAAACCCACAAGTACCTGTGACTGTGTTTTTATTTGACCGAGTGAGGCTGCAATATCATTTGTAGGTTTCAGCTCAAGGTGCATATCCCTGCTCCCGCTTTTGGTTTTACCGGCTGCAGGGTATGCAGGGGTATAATCGGCAACGGCAGCAGAAAGGACTGCCCCATCACAGTCAGGGAACACTGACATTGCGGCCTGATACATTTCCCCGGCCGATTCAACATGGATAATCTGAATGTTTTTCTCCGATGTGGTGACTGATACCGGTCCCGAGACAAGTACCACCCCGGCACCATGCCTTGCAAGCTCTTCGGCAATTGCATATCCCATCTTTCCTGATGAGTAATTTCCAATAAACCGTACAGGATCAATTTTTTCGTAGGTAGGACCGGCAGTTACAAGAAACTTTTTATTCAGCAGTTTTTTTTTTGACTGAAGAATTCAGCCAGCATATCCACCATTTTTTCGGGTTCCTGCATGCGGCCCTTTCCTTCGAGGCCGCTGGCAAGTTCACCTGTTGCCGGGTCGATAATCATGTTGCCATACCCTTTCAGGATATCGATATTTCTTTGGGTTGAAGGATGCAGAAACATATCGAGGTCCATGGCCGGTGCAATAAACACAGGGCATTTGGCCGACAGGTAAGTTGTAATGAGCATGTTGTCGGCTATACCATGAGCCATTTTCCCCATTGTTGCTGCTGTTGCAGGAGCCACAAGCATTACATCGGCCCACAGCCCCAAATCGACATGGCTATGCCAGGTGCCATCGGTTCTTCCAAAGAATTCACTTATGACAGGCCGGCCTGATAATGCCGAAAGTGTTACGGGGGTGACAAACTCCTTTCCTGAGGGAGTTATCACCACCTGTACTTCAGCACCTTCCTTTATCAGAAGCCGCAAAAGAAAAACTGCCTTGAAGGCAGCTATGCTCCCGGAGATTCCAAGAATTATTTTTTTCCCCTGAAGCCTCATCATGGTTCAACTATTTGTTTTCGCGGGCAGGATTCCTGTGATAAATATGACCGTCTTCCAGCTCCTGGTATGCTATTAATGATGGTTTTGCAAGGCGTTCATAAAATTTGGAGATTTCAATCTGCTCCCTGTTTTCAAAAATTTCTTCGAGGTTATCGGTATATGAAGCAAATTCCTGAAGCTTCTGGTTCAGTTCCTCTTTCAGTTCAGAAGAAATCTGGTTGGCCCTTTTGGCAAGAATCATAACGGTTTCGTAGATGTTTCCTGTTTCCTGTGAAAGAATTTCCAAATCACGCGGAACAGTTGAAAGAGCTGCTTTTGTTTTCTTGTAATCCATTTGCTAATGCTAATTTATATTAGATTCCTGTTGTTCTTCATTGTAATCGAGCAGATCGGCAACAGTCTGGTAGAACTTGTTGACTTCCTGCCTGTAACGGCTTTCGGGATATTCATCGATAAACGAAAAATATTCATCGAGTGCATCCGAAAGACGCTCGGTTCTTTTATCGGCCACACTGTTGACTGCCAGCAGGTATTTCGACTTCAGCAACATGTACATCAGTTCCTCGCGGTACTGGCTGTCGGGGTACTCCCTGAGGCTGTTTGACAGTGAAATTACAGCTGCCTTATGGTTTCCGAAGTCATAGTAAAGCCTTGCATTAAGGTATGATTTATATACAAGCTTAGCCTTTAATTCGTCCATCAGCCTGTTTGCCTCATCAACCCTGTCGCTGTAGGGATAAAGATTAACATACAGCTGCAGCGACTCGATGGCTTCTCTTGTGGTCGTCTGATCAAGCCTTGGCTTTGGAGAAAGCAGGTATGAGCAATAGCCAACCATAAACTGTGCTTCCTCGGCAAACTCACTTCCGGGGAACTCTTTTAACAGAGATTTAAAGTAATGGTTCGCAAGCAGGTAATCTTTCTGACCCATCAGGCTTTTTGCATAGTGATAGTATATCTGATCGGCCCTGCTTGTACCACGGTAAATATTTACAAGTTCCTGGAACAGGGTTCCGGCCCTTACAAATTCCCCTGCCTCATAATATTCAATGGCCTTTTTATGCTTGAATTCATAGTCGGTGCTTTTAAGTATCTTGTTGTACTCACCGCATGAGGATATCATGACAAGCACGACCAAACTTATGACTAATATTCTTGTATTCTTTAACATGTCGCAAAAATAACCATTTTTTAGACATGCATTAAAAATTAAGGGAAATTAACGCATTTGCTCAGGATTTAAAAAAGCTTACATTTGCAAAATTAATTTAAAACTTATCGGATCGTGGATATTTTTCAAAAATTCAGGGCCAACCAGGGCGACATCGGACAGCACATGAATAAGATTCACGGCTATTTTGCTTTCCCGAAACTGGAAGGAGATATTAACGCACATATGAAATTCAGGGGGAAGGAAGTTCTTACCTGGAGTTTAAATAATTACCTTGGCTTGGGAAACCATCCCGAGGTGAGGAAAGCCGATGCCGAGGCGGCAGCACAATATGGCATGGCGTATCCAATGGGTGCAAGAATGATGTCGGGGCAGACCACAAGGCACGAACAGCTTGAAAGAGAGCTGGCAGCTTTTGTGGGAAAACAGGATGCATTCCTGCTGAACTATGGCTACCAGGGTATGGTATCGGTTATCGATGCAATCTGTCACCGCAATGATGTGATTGTTTATGATTCCGAGTCACATGCCTGCATTCTCGACGGCGTCCGTCTGCACATGGGCAAGCGCTTTGTGTACCCACACAACAACATTGACAGCCTTCGCAAACAGCTGGAGAGGGCAACTCGTCTGGCCGAGAAACAAGGTGGTGGTATTCTGGTTATTACCGAAGGGGTTTTCGGCATGTCGGGTGACCTTGGCAAGCTCGATGAGATTGCAAAACTAAAGGATGAATTTGAATTCCGCCTTTTGGTTGATGATGCACATGGCTTTGGCGTTATGGGTAAAACCGGTGCCGGAGTTCCTGAGCATTTTGAAGTAAGTGATAAGGTAGACCTGCATTTCGGGACCTTTGCAAAATCGATGGCCGGAATCGGAGGTTTTATCGCATGCGATACCGACATCTGCTTCTACCTGCGCTACAATATGCGTTCACAGACATTTGCAAAATCACTTCCGATGCCGATGGTGCTTGGAGCATTGAAACGTCTGGACATGATAAGGACAATGCCTGAACTGAGAGAAAAACTCTGGACAATTGTCGATGCACTGCAGTCGGGTTTGAAGGAAGCCGGGTTTGACCTTGGAAGGACCAATTCACCTGTTACTCCTGTATACATGAAGGGGGGCACTGCAGAAGCCACCAACCTTGTGTATGACCTGCGTGAAAATTACGGTGTATTCTGTTCAATCGTTGTTTACCCTGTTATTCCGAAGGGTGAACTGATACTAAGGCTCATTCCGACAGCAATGCATACACTGGAAGATGTCAATTATACAGTTAATGCCTTTAAGGAAGTACGAAGCAAACTGGAAGGCGGCAAATACTCTAAAACAGAGTTTGCAAAAGTTGAAGTTGATATTTAAAAAATCAGTAAGTAATCATAAAAAAAAGAGCAGGAAGTTTATCCTGCTCTTTTTTTTATAAGATTAATGGCCTTTCTCCGACAAATACCTTTCGGCATCAATTGCAGCCATGCAACCTGTCCCGGCGGCCGTGACAGCCTGCCTGTAAACAGAGTCCTGCACATCGCCGCAGGCAAACACACCGGGGATATTTGTTTTTGAAGTCCCGGGTATGGTTTTGATATAACCAACAGCATCTGTTTCAAGATAATCCTTAAATATTTCAGAGTTGGGTGTATGTCCGATGGCAAGGAAGAAACCGTCGATTTTAATTTTTACTTCCTCTTCATTCTGTTCCCCCTTGTTTTTTACAAGGACAGCTCCCTCAACCACATTATTTTCCCCGGTTAAGCCTTTTGTCTGGTGTTTCCAAAGGACCTCTATATTTGGAGTTTTCATCACGCGTTCGGCCATTACCTTTGAGGCACGCAGGACATCACGTCTTACGATCATGTAAACCTTGTTACACAACCCGGCAAGGTACATGGCTTCTTCACAGGCTGTATCGCCACCTCCCACCACAGCAACATCCTTTCCCCTGTAGAAAAAGCCGTCGCATGTAGCACAGGCCGAAACACCACCGCCTGCATATTTCTTTTCATCATCAATTCCCAGGTATTTTGCAGTGGCACCTGTAGCTATAATGACTGCGTCAGCTTCAATCAGCTTCTTGTCGTCAATCCAAACCTTATGGGGATACCCCGAGAAATCAGCCTTTGTAGCAAGTCCCCAGCGTACGTCGGTCCCGAAGCGCTGGGCCTGTTTTTTAAAATCTTCCATCATTACAGGACCTGTTACACCTTCGGGATAACCCGGATAATTTTCAACCTCGGTTGTAGTTGTGAGCTGTCCCCCTGGCTGCAGTCCTTCATACATTACCGGGTTCAGGTTCGCCCGGGCTGCATATACGGCAGCAGTAAAACCTGCAGGCCCTGATCCTATAATAAGGCATTTCACATGTTCAACCTCACCAGGCTGAAATGTTGAATTTTCTTCCTTTGAACTTATATCAAGCGGTTTAAACATAATGGTAACTTTTTTTTGAAGTACAAAATTAAAAAACATATGATGTTTAACACAACAAAATCAATCAATAATAATGAACTGCAGATAGAACAAAGCTATTGGCATGAAAAAATAATCGGGTAAAGACAAAAAAAGTTTTGCAGAACAGAATTCAACTGTTACTTTTGCAGGGTTAAAATATCTCGGGGTGTGGCGCAGTTGGCTAGCGCACTTGCATGGGGTGCAAGGGGTCGGAAGTTCGAGTCTTCTCACCCCGACGATGAGCAAAAGGGCTGGAATGTATTTTCCGGTCCTTTTGCTTTTTTTACTATGTGAGCAATTGGCTGGCGCATCCCGCCTTGGGCGGGAGGGTATGAAGTTCGAGTCTTCTCACCCCGACGATGAGCAAAAGGGCTGGAATGTATTTTCC
>OBJA01000212.1_pt1 | contig 56874 bp, 44 predicted proteins | sample 1519751 | NCBI WGS metagenome assembly OBJA01 (sample SAMEA3881238, study PRJEB22517) | soil metagenome | biome: lake sediment; feature: soda lake sediment; material: sediment, water from around vicinity | place: India | collected 2013-12-23 | depth 3 m
AAACGGGATTGAACTGACACCGAAAACCCACTTTTTGCCATCATCGGGTCTCTTTTGACCCTGCAACCGCTGCCAAGCGTCTGGAATCTCCGGACGATCCCTGCTTTTTCTGCCGATCCTGTTTTAAAATGTGTTATCTTTGCCACCAGAACCCCACTCGTCAGAACCCCACCCGTGATAGCATCCCGGGTCCGACGCCTCCACCAGGGGGCGTTTCCTTTTGGCATATACATATTATTTTTTTCAAATAAAGGCTTTGTTGGTTAAACTGTGACGTAATTCCAATGAAGATCACACTACTGCGGAGTTAAAGAGAAAAAACCTCCAGAATAATATTCAAACCCTTGCTTTTCCTTAAATAATGTTGTAAATTGCACTGTTTTTAAATTGGTTATCTTAGCATTTAGTTTCAAATATTTTTTTTCTGATTGAAAACCTGAAATAATTTTTGTGTCCTGGTGCTGAAGAAACTCATTTCATCTGCTTCAGTCCTGTTCATCTGTTTATTACCGTTAAAGGCTATATATTGCCAGGAAGGCCAGGAGGGAATCAAAGGGTTAACCTTTAAAGGCACAAGCACATTAACAGGATATTTTTCCAACCAACAGTTGTATGGACAGGAGATGCCTCCACAATACCTGTTGTGGAATTTTCGCAGTCAGCTTTCGTTATACGGAGTTCCATTCAGCCTGTCTGGTATCCTGTCAACAATGCAAAATGACTCTTACCAGTCAATGAACCATTTGTCTTTCAGTTTTGACCCACGAGCTTTGATGCTACAGAAGTACAGGCCAAAGGGATTTGGTTTTCTCAACTATTTCGAGGCTCTGGAAGTTGGCCGTACCCGACCGGCATACTCCAAACTTATCCTTAATGGTATAATATTAAATGGAGTAAACACAGCAGTAAACTTAAAAGGGTTGTATGCAGCATTTGCCTGTGGTAACACATCCCGGCCGGTAAACAGCTGGCAGTATTGGGATCAGAAATACAGCCAGCGTATGCTTTACGGGAGTCTGGGAGCAGGGAAAAAGGAGAGTCAGTTTTTTCGCCTTTCACTGCTTCATGCAAAAGATGACCCGGAAAGCCTTACCCCGGAATCATATTGGTATATTCAGAGACCGGATACCTTTATCCATATGGCTGACACTTTTCTGATACCTCTTGATTCGGTACCGGTGATGCGAAACCCTGCAGAGAACCTTTTATTAGGTGTCGAAGGTGGTGCGAGTTTTTTCAAGGGTAAGGTAAGGATCCAGGGTGAGGTTGCCGGATGTGCTACTACCTCGAATACTCTTGGTGAGGGGCTGGACCTGGGAGTTATTCCTGATTGGCTAACCTCTGTTCATCAACCCAGGTTTTCTACATCATTGTCTTATGCATGGAGTGTCTCATCAGCACTGGTGCTGAAAAAGACCAGGATAAATGCCTCATTACGGGAAGTAGCTCCCGGCTTCCAATCTCCTGGAGTTCCTTTTATGCGAAATGATGTCAGGTCATATGATTTTTCAGGAAGTCATTCATTACTGAAAAACAGAATGATGATTAATACCTGGATAAGACATTTCAATGATAATCTTTTTGATGACAAAAGATACACAACCATTACGACGATGTATGGGTTTAATACTCTCTGGCGTCACGTGAAGTATCCGTACATCAGTATTACCTGGTCACCCCAACGACAGCAAACGATTGGTGATGAGAGCAGTTTAGGCAACAGAGCAGACATAATTACAATTTCAACCGGTAGAAATTACTATCTCAAAAAGGTGTATGTTGCTTTTACTGCCCTGACATGGTCAAATCAGAAGATGATTACTGACAGAAGCGGAACGGAGCAAAGATTCACAGGTAACCATATTTCATTGCAGCAAACTCTGAAACTGAAAAGACCATTATCATTCAATGCTATAGCTGGATTATATACCCTTAAAGGTTTTGAGGCAGATTTGGGATATAAGCAGTTTGCGTTAATGATGAACTATCATCATAGCAGGAAGCTTCAGGCCGGAGCCGGATTCCGTTCAAATATCCGGAGCAGTGACGTGTACAGGATTGGTTTGATGGCAAACCTGTTGGTTGATTTCGGCAGGTATGGCAAGTTTAGTGCAGTAGCAGAGCCTCTGTTTTATCAGGATAAGACTGATCCTGGCAGAAGGTTTAACCACTATATTATCCGTATCTCTTATTTAACATCCTTATAAAAATCAAGATCATGAAACTCTTTTATGCTCATTTAGCCAACCCTGTTTTTTTGCGGGATATTTTTAGAAAATTCCGTTTCGCCAGCCTTGCCATATTCGGTATAATGATTCAGGTTTTCTTTTTTTCCGGATTAACCGGCCAGGTTGTGATTACACTTCAATTACCCCCACCCGGAACTTTCAGTCCCGAGGATTTTGTGAAGTTTGTGTCATTTAATAATCCAACCAATATGTTGTATGATGTTAAAATGACTGCCACTGCGGAGGAGAGCGGTGCCGGCCTTATTTTCAGTGGCAGTTCATCTGCTTTTATTCTGGAACCGGGTTTTTCTTCACCTCACTATTCCATCTATGAACCTGTTACTGTTGATTATATTCATGAAGGATATGAGCAGTATATATTACAAACCAATAGTCTGCCTTCTGGCGAATATGTTATTTGTGTCAGGCTTTGGGAGATTGCTACAGGCCAGATGCTTTCTGTGGCGTGTGTTCCATATATAGTTATGTCGCCATCACCTCCTGTGCTGGTTCATCCTTTGGAAGGTAGCTCCATAATGGAACCGAATCCAATATTCACATGGCTTCCACCATCGCCACTTCCACCATTTGAGCTGGGATATACCATTAAAATCACAGAAGTTTTTGAAGGCCAGATACCATACGAGGCTTTGATGGCGAATCCTCCATATTTTACCGAGACGGCGATAATGGCACCTGTGTTTCCGTATCCGGCATATGCACCACCTCTGATTAAGGGACGTTTTTATGTTTGGCAGGTACAGGCATTGCTGCCTGGAGGAATTCCTGTAGGAATAAATGATGGATACAGTGAGCCTGGAGTATTCATATATAGTGAGCAGTCAATGAGGGAAATCATTCCAGTTAGTCCTGTTGCTGAGTGTGTGGGGCATGTAACCGAAAAAGTAAACACTCAGGTTGCTCAATTCCAATGGATAGCGACAGGAAATTTCACAGAGTTTCAGGTTATAGTAAGTGCAAACCCATGTGGAGTTTATCCTCCTGACACAATTACCCCACCCGATTCACCGCCTCCCCCTGGATCACCACCGACTACTCCTCCGGGAACACCACCAACTACACCCCCGGGAACGCCGCCAACTACGCCTCCAGGTACTCCACCAACAATACCACCTGGCACACCGCCAACCAAGCCACCTGTGATTACTCCAGCAGGTGACACGACAGGGGGCACTCCGCCGGTAATTACAGGTGGAGGCACGACAGTGACTACCGGCACCGGTTCTGATACCACCGGTACCGGGACCACGGCTGTTCCTGCTGATCAGCCTCTGGGAGGTGATGATCCCGGCTGGGAAGATGAAGGCACCACAGACTTGCCTGCTCTGCCACCCGGATGGGCATGGGGGCCGGCAGGGTGCTACTGGACAGGTGAGCATCCGCCAACACCACCCGATCTGCCACCCGGATGGGCGTGGGGGCCATTAAGGCCTTACTGGGTAGGAGAAGGCCATGAGCCACCAGAACGTGAAGTGCTTGCAGTTAGCCAACCGGTTACTGCAAATTTACACTCCTTGTCTCCTGATGTCATGACAATACCTGATGTCATGACCATATATTCCGTGGAGATGAATCTGAATGAAGCTCTGGTGCCAGGTCAGGCTTTTATCTATCAGGTTTGTGGTGTCTTTCAGGGCTCTGACGGAAAGCAAAATGCCTATCTGTCCCAACCCCAATGCCTTAGATATAACTATTCGTCGCAAGGGGATGTTGAAGTAACACCACTGTCGTGTGGCCCGTGTGTCGTGAAATTGCAACTTGACACGGCCCCGGCAATGAACGGAGGGCTTCTGCCAAACAATGAAAAACTCACTGTCGCAAGAGATGAATTTGTGCCACTGAGAGCCATCGGCCTGGACCTTGATGAGCTATGGTGGAGTTGCACACCAAAACCTGGTTGCAATGAGAAAGGATCAAGAGATATGAGGGTAACATCCTCCCGTGTTAGGTTTGAATGGGAGATAACTTCCGGGGAAGGTGATTTTGTTGAAATCGGATGCTCCGGAGCCAAAAAAAAGACAGCAGGCAATACCGTAATATTTATGCCTCCCTATGTTAAAGTTGATAGTGTGAAGAAGGTGAAAATAAAGCTCAGCATCATTGATGATAATCCTACACAACCAAAAGATCGGACGGTTGAAAGAATGGTAGATATAAAAATTGAGAGGTTCCGGTCCAATCCCAACCATTATGATATTACTATTGAGTCGGACAGCTTTAAACTGCCAACCCCAACCCAAGTTACAGGCCTTGAACGTGGAGAGTGCCTGACTCAGGGGCCTGCATGGAAATGGGACAGAGATCTGACAGAGCCTGTAGTGATTCTTCCAAAGGTTGCAAACTCAGATAAACTGGTGTATAAAGAGCTTATCAGGCTCCAGGCAAGTGATGTGAGGGATCCTGACCAGGTTACTGTTTGGTGTAACTCTGCTAATTGCCCTACAAATGATGAAAAGAAGGTGCTGCAGGATGACGTGGAGTTCGAATGGAAAATCATTAAGGGGGGCGGGCGTTTTGTGAAAGGAAATACCGGCAGGTATGTAATATATGAAGCACCTGAAGAGGAAGGAGATGTAGAGATTCATGTAACATGCTATAATCCAAGTCCTTTAAAAATTTCGGACAAAAGATCAGGCCCTGGCAAAGTTACTCTCAGGGTGTATCAGCCCGGAATAAAAGTTGAATTGACACCGGATTACTGGCTTCCAAAACATAAGAATACATTAACCAAAAAGTCATATCTGGTTTATCGTGACAATAAGGAGTGGAAAAGTGCACTTCCTCATCAGTGCAGAATCCACTTCTTTGAACTTGTTGATATTAGCAATGAACCGGGAATATGCCTGAACTGGCCTTATGATGATCTTGTCGGCGATCTGTTTGTTGATACATGCCCTGACCTTACATTCAAAGAGTCGGATTCCTATGAACTCTTTGATACAATTGAGTGTGAGAGGTGGGATAGCGATAAGGAGAATTGGTTTATGAAGGCAAATTCTCCTCTCCCGGTAAAAGAGTTTACTGTGACCATAGATTCATGGGATTATGGAGGATATGGATACCTTCGTACATTAGCCAACGGATCACGCAGTGTTGAGAAGCCATATAAATCGGTGCCTCTTGAAAAGAAGGAGAAACCACACCCAGGGCAGGGCCGTGTTGCTAAGAAGGAGTATGATGACAATCGTGTGACAATTCCCAGAGACGTTGATGAAAACCAGATTGCTGATGCAGGGTGGATTACATTAGAGCAACAAATCTCCGGGAGGTCATTAAGGATTCCGGATCCGTATGATCCCAAAGGGGATTCTGACAACAATCCCTGGAGCGGTCATCTTGGTGATGGCCTCTCTAACTATGAGGAGTACAGGGGTTTCTACGTGAAAGGTGTTCACAGGCGCCTGAATCCTGATCAGAAAAACCTGTTTCTATACGACAGGGATAATGTTGGATTGGGTGATTTTCCAAGAAGTGGTGTGTCAACATTACTGGTTAATCAAAATGAGATGGACACCACCAGGACTGTTAACCCTAACAGAAAGACCCACACACTGGGATTTGAGCAGAAAGGACTGAGGTTGATCAGGGTAGATCTGGGGGCTGCAGGAACAGTAGGTTATGCTGATGCAATCGGGCTTCCGGGGTGCTATTATATTCACATTAACAGTCATGTAGCCCCGGGTCCTTACCTCAGATATACAGTAGCACATGAACTGTCACATGGTATCAGTATATTGCACCATGGAGAAGGTTATATCTACGGATATCTTCCGAGAGGTAAAAGCCTTATTGTTGACAACGCGGAGCAAAGAAATGACATAGCTGATTATATCTATTATTCAATTGCCTGTTCTGGCAGCCTTGTAAGTGGAGACCAGGAGTGCTGGATGAGGTATTGGCATACGACACAGTATTGTATTGAGCCCGGGCAGCCAAGTAATTATAACTGCTCTACCAGCATTTTAAGCATCGATGTTTCCGGATGGAGACTGGTTACAGAACCCAATACCTATATTGGTAGAAGGCTCACAAACAACAGGTCAGGAACGGGCATGAATGCCGGACAAAAGTGCGGCAAAGGATCTGCAACCGGTAGGGGAAATTGTAAGGAACAACTTAAAATAACATGTAAGCCATGAAAAGAGATATTGTACTATTGTCGCTGATAATTCCGGTTTTGCTTTCTGTACGGGTACCCGCCCAAAGTATTGAGGTGTCGCTTGATGTTATGTTCAGGGATCCGGGTAAGGTAACCAGGGGTATGCCTGTTATCCTTGATCTTTGCATAGTTTCAAAGCTTGGTGTTACAAGGGATGAGGTAATCTATTCACTTCCAGATTCTCTGTGGGATGATCCGGAGATATTACAACGACTGGATTCTGTTTTTGAACCACTGTTTTTTGTCAACACGGAAAAGCCATGGTATCGTTCCCTGGTGTTTGTTATTCAGCCGGAAGGACAAAAGAGAAAGTTTACTCTCGAAATGAATGTTCTCAAACCATATCCTTCAGATCAGGCATTTTTTGATTATATGGATCCTCTCCATATTTACTATGGTATTGATCCTGATGAGACAAGAAAATGGAAACCAGGCGTTGTAAAGATAATGGCAGGATTGCCTCTTGCTTCTGGTAATGACACAGTATGGTCGAAACCTCTTGTGCTTAATATTGGTGTACGAACAGTAAAGAAACAAGATGATTATGCTGCAGAGGAGAAATATAAACTTGCCCGGTATTGGTTGCTTCGGGACCAATGTCTGAAAGCGGAACCATTTGCCAGAATACTTTATGCCATGGATTCAACATCTTTCCGTAACACAACTATCCTTGCTGAAGTGGAAGAGTGTAAGGGAGACCTTCACAAGGCTCTGGAACTGTTAATCAATTCTCTTGAAAAGTATGAGGGACTTCCTGCTGAAGAACCTGAACCCCCGTTGCTGCTGATGCATAAGATTGAGGAACTGCAGCAGAGGTTGTATTTTGACAGGTAATACTCTGATAATTATTATCAAAATACTTTGGCCCGATAAACACGTTTGGCGAAAAGTATAATAGTATTCTTGTTAAATGTGCGTATAAGTATTAACTTTGTAATGAGATTAGACTTGATTACTAAGATAATATATTTATCTTGTGAGAGATGAAGAATCAAGTGAATTGAAAATATATCCCATGAAACGCCACTTTTTTATTTTGATGATCATTTTGGCTTCAACAGGAGTTTTATTTGCCCAGACTCCCTGCTGCCCTTATATTGACAGTATCGTAGTGATACCTGCATCACCGACTGATCAGGATGTGATACAGATAGTTACCCGCAGCACCACACCGGCTCTTGGCCATCAGATATACTACATGCACCACCAGGTCAACGACACGATTTTCCTGGATGGCTGCTTCTACAGTGGGATGCTGACAGCAATACAAACGTATCTTGATACAACAGTGACCGGACCTCTGCCGGCAGGTACATATCATATCCATTATATTGGCAAAATAACAGGTGATATTTCCCGATGCGAAGTTGTACAGTTCCAGACAATGGCAGCTTCGTTTGTGGTAACTTCCACAACAGTTGGAACTGCTGATGCCAGTTTGCAGTCCGGAAGCATTACCGTCTATCCGAACCCGACATCCGGTATCGTAAATATTATGTTTGAACCGGCAGTGAATGAGAACCTCCACTGGAAAATCCATGATATTGAAGGACGCTGTCTGGCTGAAGGATCGCATTCAGGAGAGATTGCAGAAGCTTATGCTGACTTTTCATTCCTTAGCCCCGGCGTATATCTGCTCAGAATTACCTCTTCTGCAAATACCGAAACAATCAGGATCATCAGGGAGTAAGGTGTAATTATTTTTTTCGTCAGATTAAACTTTGTGTTGTTTTTCGAATCTCATATCTGTAATGATTGGGCATGTGTTTATGTGGGCTTGATACGGTGTAATCACAGTGCTTCTCTTTAAAATTGAACCAAATCATTGATATATGAGATCTGATTCTTTATTTTTAAGTCTGCTGGTTTGTTTTTTCCTTGCCCCTTCCGTTCATCTTTTTTCTCAGCAATATTGTGTTCCGGGTTCTTATACGTGCATGCAGGATTATATAAACAACTTCAGCACTTCAGGTGGGATGGTCAATATCTCGAACCTTCAGTCAGGGTGTGGTGGAGGTGGTTATTCGAATTTGACCCAATTACAGCAGCTTCATGTAAACCAGGGTGATACATTCGGGATTGCTGTGCAATCCGGTACTGCCAATCCTCAGGGCTTCCGGATCTGGATTGACTGGAACCAGGATGGTGATTTTTCCGGGCCGGATGAAGCAGTATGGGATTCCGGAGTGCATGGTTTGCAGATGTTCACCGGTACGGTAACAGTGCCGCCCCATGCCATGCCAGGCATCACAAGAATGAGGGTAAGATCAGATTATAACAAGATCCCTGCTGACCCTTGTGCATGGCAATACTATAGTGAAACTGAAGACTATGCTGTGGTGCTTACACCATTTTATAATGATGATGCAGGAATTTGTGAAATTGTCAGCCCGTTGCCTATGGATCTGTCGGGATTAAAACAAGTGTCGGTCAGGCTCACAAATTTTGGTTCTGATACTTTGACAAGTGTAATGGTAAATTGGTCGGTGAACGGCCAGTTACAGCCTCATTTCTCCTGGAGCGGCTTTTTACCAACCAATGCTTCTGTCGCTGCCCTTGGTATCGGGTCGTATGCATTCATTACAGGGTATTACGAGATTAAAGTATGGACATCATCGCCCAATAACCAGGTTGACAGTTTCCCCATGAATGATACTGTTGCTGCCAGTTTTTATTTTAACAGCGTTCTGGGCGGGGTTTATACTGTCGGCGGCCCAACAGCAGATTTTGAAGATCTTACAAAGGCACTCACTGTTCTCTATTTCTATGGTGTAAACGCTCCGGTAGTGTTTAGCTTCGACTCATTATACGGGCCTTATCAGGGTGGTCATGAACTTACAAATGTGACAGGAGTGTCCGGCACAAACAGCATCACTTTCCAGGGTAATGGAAGTGTGCTGAAAGAGGGATCCACATCTTATGTGCTTGCAATAAACGGCCTGTCATATTTTACGCTGGATGGATTCACGATCGTTAATACCGACTCTGCAACGCCCCGGTTTTGTGTGGCAATCAGAGGTGGATCCCAGAACATTTATATCATCAACAACACTATTGATGCAGGAATAAAACAAACAAGCCAGGCAAGCGGTGGTATTATAATGTCAGACTCCTACACAACACCTGTTTCAACAGGAAACAACGGACATTATGTATATATTCTGAATAACAGGATTCTGGGGGGATACTATGGCATATCACTAACAGGGGATATGTTCCACCTGTTTGGATGCAGCAACTTTAACCAGATATCAAACAACACCATACGATCATTTGCCTATGGCGGTATTCATCTGGAATTTAATTATGGAACCCTGGTGGAAGGAAATGATATCAGCAGTCCCGAAAGATCAACCCTGGCAAATTTCTACGGTATAGTTGCAAACTATTCGCAAGCCATCAGGATTTACAGTAATAATATTCATAGCGGAGGTTCATCGTATGGTTCTGCATTTGGCATTGTTATTAATGAGTGTGAAAATCTGCCAGGACTGGTAACTGAGATTGTAAATAATGTAATTTACGATTTTCCCAGGGCAACTTACGGTATCTCCCTTAACGGCTGGAGGTTGCAAAATGTAAACATCTATCACAATACAGTGATAATTGGCAGTAATGGACCTGTAGGGACATTGCGGGCTGTTTCCATACCTGGCGGATATAGTGCCATGAGTCTGAACTTATTCAACAACAACCTCAGTATCACCGGATCAGGCAGTGGAACCGGGCACTGTCTGTATATGTTGTATGGATCGGTTGATTACCTGTCAGATCACAACAATTATCATGTGTCATTTACCAATAATGCCACAGGTTATGTTATCCGGTATGGCCAGCAGGATCACAATACACTCGCTTCATGGCTCCCAATTTCCGGAAGGGACAGCATGTCTGTTTCGATAGATCCATTTGTTGCCCAGCTGCAGAACGGGAATCTCACCCCGCTATCAGTTCAGCTTGATAATCTGGGTGTAAACAGAGGAGTGCAATTTGATTTTTATGGACTTCCACGGAACCTGAACACTCCCGATATCGGAGCAATAGAGTTTTTAGGTTATCCAACCGATCTTTCGGTCACCGGAGGCCGGTTGAAAAGCGGCTATTGCCTGAGCAGTAACGACAGTGTTTATATCTCTGTTGGTGTAATAACAGGCGGCCCCCTGAACTTTGCAACTCACCCTCAAACCGCACACTGGATTTGTAAAGGTCCTGTAACATCAACCGGATCCATTACCATAAACAGCGGAAATGTAAACACCGGAGGTCAAATAACTGTTGGGGGAGATGGTGTCAATCTTTCTGTTCCGGGGGAATACACTCTTGATGTTTGGTTGTCGACTTCGGCATTCAACCTGTATGCTGGCAATGACACATTCAACAATGTTCATAAGCACTATATACGGCCTGCGCTTATCTTTGAACCTGGAAAAAAGATTGAACTATCAGACATTAATGACTCCGTTCATATTTCTGTTTTCTCTCCACATTTTCCGTCGTCAGATTTTTTTATTACGGAGATATCGCTGGTGAGAGGAGAAAACGGGAAGCCGGCAGGGGGGTGGCCACACTGGATGCTTACAAATGTTTATAATGAAATTACTGGTATGCCCTATAGTGACCTGGCCGGAATTTCACTCGAGCTCTGGAACTCTTATCAACTGATGCTTTCACATACATTTCCACAAGGCACAGTATTAAGCCCTGAGGGTATAGCAATAGTCGCAAGCATATCTGCTGCAAGCTATTCAGTGCCAAGGCCGGAATTCCATTACTACCATGCGTATACCAACTTTGGCCTTCCACCAACGAACCCGGATCTGGGGTGGATTTTACGGGATAGCTCAGGAACAATAGTTGATGCTGTCGTGAATGGCAGTTTTGTTTTTCCGCCGGCAAGCGGAGTTACGCCTGCACACTGGCAGGGATTGACACCTTCAATAGGGTATTTTTCTGCCGGCAATGTGCTGAATGGGCCATACACCCGTGATTCATCCAACTGGGTGGATGCCGGTGCCACCGGGTCAAATGCCACCGCTACTCCTCATCAGCTAAATCCAGGTGTCAGCCTGCCTGCACTGAATGCTGTTCCCGGACTTGCCTGGAGCCATAATGGTGTTGTGACTTCTGTTAACAACCAGGATACTGTTGTGGGACCCTGGCAGGCTCCCGGAACGTATCGTTACGCTGTCCAGTATAGTTCACAATGCGGAATTATCAGTGATTCTGTTACCATAATCATCAATCCGTCCGGCGTTAAGTATTCTAACGATACCACAATATGTGAAGGAGATTCACTGATGATGCAGATTACTTTGCCTGGCACCGGACCGTTTACGCTGCTCTTATCTGATGGAACAACCACTGACACTATCGCAGGAATTCTCTCCTCGCCTTATACTTTCTATGTGCAGCCTCCGGCAACAACAACTTACACATTCGTAGGCTTCGCAGATCAGACATCAACTCTTCTGCCACTGAACCTCCAAACGGTTGTATCTGTAAGTCCTTTGCCGAATGTCTCATTTCAGACTCCTCTCTATTTCTGCGAAGGTTCAACCGGCCTGCTGACAGGAGCAATACCTGCAGGAGGGATATGGTCGGGCAATTATGTCACGTCCGGTACATCTCCGTCATTCCTGGCCTCGGCAGCCGGTGTAGGCATCCATCAGGTCTGGTACACTTATACAGACCCTTCTACCGGTTGTGCCGGAACCGGAGAACTGGATGTGACTGTTTTGCCGGCTCCCACAGTGAATCCGGGTCCCGACCAGGTGATCTGCCAAAATGCTGGAACTGTTTTGTCTGTAAATCCCGGGTTTCAGACATACAACTGGTCAACAGGAGATACCACCAGCAGTATAAGTGTCACTGGAGCATCCATCGGTGCTGGCAATTCAATGACATTTACAATCACCGTAACAGACAATAATGGCTGTGAAGCGTCAGACAGTGTTTTAGTTACAGTCATCGACTGCAGCGGGATTGAAATGCAGGCAGTACAATCCGGAATCCGTATCGTACCAAACCCCTCAACCGGTGAGTTTATTCTGGAAGTGCGTGGTATAGAGGGAGAAGCTGTTTTGAGTATTTATTCAATGACGGGGGAAACTATCTATGAAAAAACTCTTCATCTGCTGTCTGAAAGCCAGATCAGAATGAATACGGGTATTACTGAAAGCGGAATTTATCTCCTGCGACTTATAACGGAAAAGAGGGTTTATACAGAAATGCTAATAATGAAAAAATAGGGCTGCCACACCTGAGACAAACTTTTTTTTATTCTTTTAACCTGGCATCTGCTTCACCCGGAATCACGTACCAGCAATAGTGTGTAATCTCTCCTCCGCCGTCAGTGCATCCCTGACGGCGTGCCCTTGCCCTGCCGGTGTTGATTACGGTGATTGTTGTCCCATCATTCATGTATTCAGCAGCTACAGTGTATGTCGTACCAACGTTCAGAATCGTCTGGAACTCTTCGGAGGTTGCTGTGTCAGTAACTACCACCGCGCCTGACTCATACGTTCCGTTAAATATCCGGAAAGGAATTGCCTGATGGTTTTCATCATGTGTGAAATGGACAATGAACCTTCCTGTTGATGGCTTGGTGCTGATACAGTTGTCGCAGGCTCTGTTCTTCAGGTCGGCGTGCTCACAGCTGTACCAGAACAGAACAAATACCAGAAACAATGTTGTAATTTGCATGCTGTATCTACCATGATAAGGCATAAGGGAGTTTTTTGATTGATATATTGTATTTTTTGAATGGGAAGTTCAATGATGCTTCCATTGACAAGAAATGGGGCTGAGCGTTATTGTCATGGCTGTTGAAATACATATAGCCGATTCCTGCCGACAGATGTTTTCTCTCCAGTATGATGGCTGCTTTTAGCTCAGGGGTAAATCCACCCCACGGCAGTTTTTCGCTCCCTCTAAAACTACCCCGGCTATATGCATAGTTAACACCGGCAGCAAACTCCAGATTGTTTTTATACAGCGTCAGAAGACGAAACCGTTTTTCTATTCCTGCAAGGATAGCATATCTCTTTCCCTGCATCTGAAAGATCATTGCGTCATTTCCGTCGGGAAGATATTGGGTTGTTATTGCTTTGTTGCGGTGGGAGAAGCCAGCAGTCAGAAGAGCATTATACTTTCTCTCCCTGAGGCTGAATCGGTAACTGCTGAAGGATTGGTTTCCGTTAAGGCTGATGCCGTATGCTGACTGCCAGCCGGAGAAGATGGGCCTGCGGTTCACCGGGAACCCGTTTTCGCCAAGGGTTTTAACTGTCTGTCTGCCACTTACTACTGTTGCCAGGTTCACAGCAGTTTGTTTTTTTAGTTCAGGTTCAAAAGGAGCGAGCAGGTTGATCATTTCATGTGATGATCCCAGGATGGCAAATGCGAAGGCATTCCACCCCTCGTAATTGGTTATCGTTGTGGCAGCGCCGTCAAAGAGCAGCCTTTTGCCAAGCAGGGTGTCGTTCATGTATGCGGCAATCATCAGGGGTGTGTATCCCGAATTGTCGGCAGTGTCAAGGCTGGCACCGGCGCTGATCAAGAGGTCAGCAAACAGGTAGTCGGCGTAGAGAGCTGCAACATGCAGCGGGGTGGTACCGTCAGACAGCCCGATGTTTGGGTTGGCACCATAGTGGATCAGCATGTCAGCCATCAGGTAGTTGTCCTGATTGATTGCTCTGATAAGCGGTGTGAGGCTGTGAAGATCCTTCCGGTTCGGGTCTGCACCAAAAACAATCAGCTCTTCGACAATCTCCAGGTGGTTGTTCATCACTGCCAGCATCAGCGGGTGAAAAGTCATTCCCGGAACACCATTGGGGTTTGCACCGTAGCTCAGCAGAAGGTTGACTACTCTGAGATGCCCCTCCTGAATGGCATAGCCAAGTGCTGTTGACTCTCCGTCAACGTAGCAGTCTATTTCAATCTCAGGATCAGCAAGAAGTATCTCGGCTGGAAGATAACTGCCATGGTAAGCCGCAGTACGGAGCTTGTAACATAAACTGTCGGCTCGTGTCTGTCCTTCTGCGCCACTGTAAATCAGCAGAAAAATAACCGGAATTATAGTTGCCCTGAGAAAAGCATAATAACCTTTGAAATCAGTAATCATTTTTCAGCAGTTTAGCTGCAAATATACACGCACTTTTTTTATGTATAATGTCGAAAGTAAAAAATAGACTTGAGTCGGGAGTCTGTAGAATTGTTTATTTTTGTTGCAAACTTTATTCCTTAAGATATGATACAGCGCGTACAGACTCTTTACCTGTTGATGGTTCCGGTAATAATATTGCTGATGTTCTTTGTTCCTGTGTTCTCGTTCGAGACAAGCGTGGCAGTTTTCAAAATCTACTTGCATGGTGGCGGTTTTGCCGGAGCTTTCAATGAGGCACCACCGGCAATATGGTACATTGTGCCAGCTCTTGGCGCTCTTCTGGCAGTTATCGCTGTTGCGACACTTCTTCAGTATAAGAACAGGATAAGGCAGCTCTCAATAAATAAGTTCGCACTGATGATTAATATTCTGTTCATCGCCTCGATATTTTTTATGACAGACAGGATTACCTCTTCGGAGATTGTTATCAGACATGCCTATAATTTCGGGGCTTACCTGTCACTTGTCCCTGCGATATTTATTTATATGGCAAATGTCCGTATCAGGAAAGATGAACAAAAAGTGCGTGCTGCCGACCGTTTAAGATAGTTCTTATATTACTTCGACATCTTGCTTCTGTACCCATCCGATATGGCCGTCGGCAGTTTTTATCCCATACCATCCGCTTTCATAATTTATGATTTGCACTCTGGTACCTTTGTGATAATCACCGAGTGATATTGTGTGTGTTCCGGGGCCGCTCTTAACCGGGACGGATTCGCTCATGATTATTGCCTCCTTCCTGATATTCTGATCATAGTGTCTTTGCAGGCTCAATGCAAACAATATGATTGAAAATACTGCAAATACCATTGCAAGCCTGAAGCCCCTCACTTTGCGGCCAGGCTTTTTGGTTATCAGGAACCAGGCCGTGGATGTAACTGCAAAGAAGAACAGAACAACATGCAATAGCAGCCACCAGAATGCTGAAAGCATCGATGAAAGAGATATCCACCACTCGACAAAAAAGAGCTGCCTTCGGGGAGGGATATGATCCTTAACATACCCATTTGCAAGTCTCAGGTTGTATTTGGCATCTGAATTACCCGGCCTGATCAGCAATGCCCGCTCATAATGAAGAATCGCTTCGGCATATTTCCGCTGTTTGAAATAGCTGTTGCCAAGGTTATAATGCAGGTCAAATGAGTGAACCCCCTCATCGATCAATGCCTGGTATATATCACCGGCTTCCTGATAGTTGCCGCTCCTGTACTTTTCGTTTGCCTGCCGGTAGAGAGAGTCATTTGTGCTATTGGAAAAGCCTGACACAAACAGCAGTAATAATGCCGGTAGAATCATCAGGGTTTTATGGTTCTTTCTGTTCATTTTTTTTTTGATATTTTTCTGTAGCAGATCTGTAAGCTCTTTTGTTTTGGTTGCAAAATGTATTTGCAGGTATTTTCAGATCTGATCAAATTCACGATCCAGTTGATTAATGTGATGTTGAGCAGAATCGAGCAGGGTGTCCCGGTTTATGGATTTGTCCGAAGGGGCATATCGCAGGAACTCACACTCTTCAAGTATTCTGAAGTAGCCATCGATGGTTTCGGGAGATATACCTTTTCCGGTCAGGCCTTGACGGAGATTGCTTTTGTTCAGCATTGAGGTCTGCAAGTTAAGTTTATCTGCAGGATAACCCCAGAGGACATCCAGCAACACTTCAAAAAAGAGTTGTTCTTCATCCGAGGCATTTGCTGCTTCAGCTCGTTTAAGTCTTTTCCTGGCATTGAGGAGTGCTTTTGATGAGCGCATCTTCTGTTTGTCGGCACGTACTCTTACCTGCTTGCGATAAATCAGCAGTATTATTGTGAGCAGCAGAACAGGGGCAAGTATGAGCGTCAGATGCATCCATGATCCGGGTGTGAGTCTGGTTCCACGCTCTCTGGTAAGTTTAGTGCTGATATAGCGGATATCCTCTCCGAAATACTTCACATCTTCCTTGAAAATATTTGCAGTGGTGATAACTGCTCCACGCTTTCCGAATTCAGCTTTGAAGCTTAATTTGCCGGTAGTTCGCTGAACATATCTGCGCGTTTCGGTATCGAAGAATGCAAGTTCAATTCCCGGTATTTCAAAAGTGCCCGAGTCTCTTGCAATGATCAGGTATTTATAGATCCTTGAACCTGACATCCCCCCGGCAGTAACATCAACTTTGCCGGAGATTTCCGGGTCGAAGATGTCAACTTTATCGGGCATAAGTATTACAGGTTCATCAAGAAGTTTGAGGTTTCCTGATCCTGTGACCTTGATGCTTAGTTCGATAGGTTCACCGACGACAACCCGGTCTACTGACAGCGAGGCCTCCAGTGAAAAGTTGCCGACAGCGCCCCGGTAGGATGCTGACCGGCCGGCTGCAGGCAGGTCTTTTATATCTATTGTAAGGGAACTGCTCATAATCTCATTCTCTACAAGCTCTCTGACCCTTTGCTGAATGACTCCACCCCAGAGCTGACGGTCAACAGTACGTTCAACAACCCTCTGGATTGTCACTGTTGAAGGCTCAATAGTTATTCTGCCAGTGCGTTGTGGTATCAAAACAGTTCTGCTAAGGATAAGGGTGTTGTACAGTCTGCCCTGATAATTCTCCTGAATGATCTCATAGTTTCCGATCTCCACCGATTCGCTCCAGAAACCATTGAATGCAGGAAGCTTCATTCTTCCTATATTGTTAATCGCCAACCTGGTATATAACTTTTGAGTAAGTACTATCACCTCACCTTTGTAAGGGTTTTTATTGCTGACATATGTGTGGATAAAGATGTCTCCGCTATATTCGGGTTGTTGATCCGGCTGGGATGGGGGAGAAGTCTCACCACTGTTCACGGCAATGGTAAAAGGTGCGGTCTTATAAGTATTTCGCCCGATCCGCACCTGTGCAGCACCTATTTCTATATTCCCCGATTGTTTTGCTCTAAGTGCATAGGTGTATGATGTCCGTATCTCTGTTATACGTTTGCCGTTCACTACAGAAGTATAACGGCTCTCAGAATATCCGGGGCCGCCAAGGACTTCGAAGCTTCTGAAATCAGGCCCTTCAAAACTGTCTGCCTCCCGGTTCAGCTCAAAGACTATCTGAAATGCCTTGCCGGCTTCAACCCGGTCTGGTGCTTTGACACTGAAGTCTACACGGGATTCCTGTGCACTGGTTGTTAAAACACAGAGGCCAATGGTAAAAGTGACCAATGCAGCAACTGAAAAATATCTGAATCTCCTTTTCATCCTTTACCAGTCTTTGATTTTGCCTGTAGCAGTTCTTCTTCTTTCTCTCTCGTGTATCTGCTCTGCTGTCTTCATCTCTTTTTCTCTTATGGCATTGAGCATCCTTTCAGCATCCTCACGGCTTATGTTGCCCTCCTGATGTTCAGGCTCATTAATATCGCGCTCCTCTTCAGTTAAAGATGTTTCGGGTAGATATTGCTCATGCTTCTGCTTATCCAACGTGTGCTGTTCCTCCTTTTGCTTCTCCTGCTGCTGTGAGTCAATCTGTTTCATCATCAAAGCCAAGGTGAGATTGTGGCGCGCATCCTCATCTTCAGGCGCATATTGCAATGCTTTCGAATAGGCTTGTATGCTCTGGTTAAGAAATTTACGACTCATTTCTGCCTTCTGGTTGTCTGTTACGTTAAGATACTTCTGAAGGGCTGAATTGCCAAAGTTATACCAGAGCTTGTTTATTGTTGATGAATCCTGCTTCTCGTCAAGAGCCAGACGGAGATGGTCATAAGCCTCAGAAAATTTTCCCTGCTTGTAAAGAGCGTTACCTAAATTGTGTTGCCCATGCAGTGAGAATTTCCCGGCATCCCTGCCAAGTGCTTTTCGGTAATATTCCTCTGCGTTCTGGTAGTTGCCTTTCTCAAAGGCATTGTTGCCACGCCTTATCTGCTTGCGCCCCGCTTCCTGGGCAGGCAACGCTGTACTGCAAATGAAAATCATCAACATCATTAATATGAAACTTAACGTTGGCATTGCATTTTCTCTTTTCTATTCATTTTTTCACTCTTTTTCTGCACTTCTGAAATTGTCAATAAATGTACGCCGGCTTTTTCTGTATGGCAACATCCTCTCAATCAAAAGTATAACCATTGCAAACCCCGCAAACCATGCATACTGGTGCTCGGCATTTTCCCTTGTCACAATCAATCGCTCACCGCTGCCCCGGCTTCGGATTTCAGATTTTATCCGCTGCATGGCTATATTAAGGTTTGCAGACAGGAAGAATTTCCCTCCTGAAACGTCAGCTATTTCAGCCAGCAGCTTCGGGTTCATGGAAGAGATGACAGTGTTGCCCTCTCTGTCCTTTGCATATCCAGTGAGAATGCCATCATTGTAAATGGGAATCGGAGCTCCGTTAGGGTCGCCGACACCCAGGGTGTAGATACTTATCCCTTGTGAGGCAGCAATCATGGCCTCTTCGATGACTCTCCCTTCATGGTCTTCGCCATCTGTAATCAGGATAACAGACCTGTTGCCGGTTTTGTCTGTGCCGGGGCCGAAGGTGCGTGTTGCAAGGCTGATAGCATCTGCAATAGCTGTTCCCTGGTTTGAGATGTCCTTTGTGGTAATTGTGTTGAGAAGCATTACTGCTGCTGTCTTGTCAGTAGTGAGAGGCACCTGTATGAAGGCTTCGCCAGCAAAGACCACCAGGCCGACTTGCTCCTCATCAAGTTGGCGGAGAAGATTGGCGATTGATTGTCGTGCCCTGATCAGCCGGTTTGGCCTTATGTCTTCTGCAAGCATGCTGTTAGAGATGTCAAGGCAGATGACCACATCTCCGCCGCTTATCGTCTTCCTGGCTGCCCGCGTGACAACCTGAGGCATGGCAACAGCAACAACGAGAGCTCCGAAGGCAAGAATCTGAAGAATGAACTTGATATGCCTGCGGCTGCCACCTGCACCCTGGCGAATCCTGTCAATCACATGGGGCTCTGCAAAAGAGCTCAGCTTCCTGCCACGCCACCTCTGGTAGTAAAGGTAAAGCATGATAGCAACAGGTATTGCCAGTGCAAGCCAGAGGATATATGGGTGTTCAAAGTGCAGCATATCTAATTATGGTACTGTTTTTACAAAAATGAAACGTATAAGCCACCCGGAAGCAATGATGATAAGAGCAAGAGCCAGCAGATAGGGAAATAGCTCCATCCTTGTGTGGTGCGTGGTGACCTGCAGCCTGCTCTTCTCAAGCATGTCAATCTCCTTATAGATCTCCATCAGTGCATGTTCGTCAAGTGCACGGAAGTACCTGCCTCCTGCAATTTCAGCAGCTTTCTTCAGGGTGCCTTCATCAAGGTCAACCTCTACTGGGCCAAAAATGATATTGCCGCCTATTATCTGAACAGGACCTATAGCTGTTCCCCGTGAGCCGACGCCAATTGTGTAGAGCCTGATGCCGAAAAGGGCTGCAATTTCTGCCGCCTGAAGAGGGTCAATGTTTCCGGCATTATTTTCTCCATCAGTAAGCAGTATTATTACCTTGCTCTTTGCATCGCTATCTTTCAACCTGTTTATCGCTGTAGCTATACCGTCACCAATTGCAGTGCTCCCATCCTCGATGAAGCCTGCCTGAACCTGTTGCAGCAACGTGATCAGGGCAGCTTTGTCGGCAGTAATAGGGCACATGGTAAAACTCTGGCCTGCAAAGACCACAAGGCCTATTCTGTCAGGCCCGCGATCATTGATAAATCTGGCTGCTACATCTTTGGAAGCCTCCAGCCTGTCGGGTTGAAAGTCGCGTGCCAGCATACTGAGCGAGATATCCATAGTTATAATAATGTCAATGCCCTCATGATGATCCAGACTGCTCTTAAGAGGAATCTGCGGCCTTGCAAGTGCCAGTATCACAGCCACAAGTGAAACATGCATGGCGAACTCCACATAACCTGGCCACCGGCGCCTCCTGTGTGCAGTTGCAAGCTTCAATCCCTCTATGTCGGAGTGCTGTATCACCGGATACTCTTCCCGCTTTCTCAAACCCCTGACAATAAACCACAATGGAATGAACAGCAATGCCAGCAGCCAGTATGGACTACTGAATAACAACATTGATATGTGAAAAGATGTGGTCATCCCTCAACCTCCTCAACAGTTGTTTCAATGTGTGCCGGTGCAGTTCCATTTACAAACCGGACAGCTCTGTCAATCACCTTTTCATTTTCCTTTTTATCAGGATTCAATTTGGCAAACTTGACCAGGTCAGATATATGAAAAACATATGAAATATCATCGGTATTTTCAGGATCTGAGACAGGCAGTGAAGCGACTCTCTTCAACGTTTGTCGGGTAGTCATCTCAGGTGCATCTATACCAAGGCCGTCTCTTATATAATTGCGGATGATGCCTGAAAGCTCAACATAGTAGGCTTTTATGCCTTTATCATTTATGATATCTGATCTTTTTAAAAATTCAAGTGCCTCAAGTGCTGCCTCCCAGGGTTGTTTTTCTGAAACAACCTCCTTGGGATGTTCCGGTATCTCTCTATGCTGGTTCCGTTTTTTAAGGTGTCGTTTTGCCAGCAGAAATAACAAGATGGCAGCAATGGCTGCAAATAGCCATGGAAGAAGCTCTATAATGCCGAAAGGAACTGCCAACGGGCCTTTGATGTCACGGATGCCTGCTTCAGGGTCGACGCCGGGAAAGGCAAACGAGAGTGTGAGTGGTGATGTAACAACACTTCCTGCCGCTTCAGAGCCATGACGTGTGAACATCAGCTCAAGAGGAGGAATGGTATAACTGCCGGAATCATATGCGCTCACAATCAAATATTGCTGATAATGGTATATGCCGTCGGATGCCCTGACAGTATCAACAAACCCGGTTCGTAACAGGTGGAGTCCGTCTGAGATGGTGTCATTCAGCACCGGCCATTGTATGCTTATCAACCTGTCAGCAGATGCAATTATGCTTATTACTGCATGTTCGCCGATCAGGTACTCATTTTGTTCAGATTGTATACTGATGTTTACCTCCTGGCTTTTCAGAATAGTTGGTGCTGAAAAAGTAAGAAGTATCAGGAATGAAAATGCCTGTGATAAAGTCAGCCTGATATTTTTCAGCTTAATTGTCATCGCCTTGCTCCTCTTTTCTGGAAAAAGGTTAATAGCGCTTTGATATGATCGCCCGAAGTTGATATATTCACAAGGTCAACCCTGGCACGTTGGCATATCTGGGAGATCTTGACAACTGCATCTTCCCGCAGCTTCCGGTAGTTTCTCCTGGTGGCAGCAGATGAGGTGTCTATCCATTCCGTAGTCCCCGTTTCAGCATCGGTAAACCTTACCAGTCCTATATCAGGAAGTGAATGTTCAACAGGATCGAAGACCCGTATAGCAACCAGGTCATGCTTCTTATTGGTAATCCTGAGAGCATCTTCATAATTGGTGTCAAGAAAATCGCTGATCAGAAATGCAGTACACCTTTTGCGTATCACATTTGTGAGGTAGCGAAGGGCTTCCGGAATCCTGGTACTGTGCCCCGATGGCCTGAAGTCAATGAGTTGCCGAATTATCAACAGAATATGTTGCGCCCCTTTATTTGGATGGATGAACTTTTCAATCTTGTCGGAAAAGAATACTACCCCAACCTTATCGTTATTCTTGATTGCTGAAAACGCAAGCAAAGCAGCAATTTCTGTTATTCGTTCCTGTTTGATCATACTTCCTGAGCCTGTCAGGTTTGAGGCGCTGACATCCACCAGAAGCATAACAGTAAGTTCACGCTCTTCATGAAAAACCTTCACAAAAGGATGGTTGAACCTTGCGGTGACATTCCAGTCAATATCCCTGATTGCGTCGCCATATTGATATTCGCGAACTTCGCTGAATGTCATGCCTTTACCCTTGAAAGCAGAATGGTAATGCCCTGTGAATATCTGGTTTGTCAATCCACGGGAGCGTATCTCAATCTTTCTAACCTTTTTAAGTATTTTGGTGGTTCCGGTCATAAGATCAGGGCACTTCTACCTGGTTAAGGATCTCTGTGATAATCTCTTCAGTGCTTAAGTTTTCTGCCAGAGCTTCATAGGTTAACCCAATCCGGTGACGGAGTACATCGTGGCAAACATTACGCACATCTTCAGGGATCACAAATCCCCGTTGGTTCATGAATGCCGTTGCTTTTGCCGTGAGAGCGATAAAGATTGTGGCGCGTGGTGATGCACCGTACTGAATGAGTCCGCTGAAGTGATCGAGCTGATACCTTGCAGGATATCTGGTTGCAAAAACTATATCTGTGATATACTGCTCTATCTTTTCATCAAGGTATATATCTCTCACCAGCTTTTGTGCTTCAATGATGGTTTCCGGAGCAAGCAGCGCCTGGTTATCCGGTACCTCATTTGTTGTTTGCTGTCTGAGAATCATCTTCTCTTCATTCTGATCAGGGTAGTCGATTATAACCTTCAGCATAAAACGGTCGGTCTGGGCCTCAGGCAGGGGATATGTGCCTTCCTGTTCGATAGGGTTCTGTGTGGCCAGAACGAGGAAGGGGTCTGGCAAATGGTATGTAGTTGTGCCTATTGTTACCTGCCTTTCCTGCATCGCCTCCAGTAATGCACTCTGAACCTTTGCCGGCGATCTGTTGATCTCATCTGCCAGAATGAAGTTTGCAAATACAGGGCCTTTCTTAACTTTGAACTCTTCCATCTGTGGAGAATAGATCATAGTGCCGATAAGGTCTGCAGGAAGAAGGTCAGGGGTGAACTGAATCCTGGCAAACTGCGCATTTATGATGCCGGCGAGAGTTTTAACAGCGAGAGTTTTGGCCAGGCCGGGCATCCCTTCAAGCAAAACATGCCCGTTTGCAAGCAAAGCTATCATAAGCTGTTCCTTAAGGCGATCCTGCCCGATGATTATCCTGTCAAACTCAGCCCGCATATCTTTGATAAACCCACTATGGTTATAAATACGCCCGGTAATCTCTTTGAGATTGGCTTGAAATTCAGTCATGTTTTAATGTGTAGATTTAATGTCAAAAGTAGCAGGAACCCCTGAAACCCGCTGTGAGTCAATGTTAAAATATGTTAACCACACTATTTGACTTTCAGGGAGAGCATAAGCTTTTCACCGATATATCCTTCCAGCTTATCGCCTCTGGATAGGGGGCCTACGCCTTCAGGGGTTCCGGTAAAAATAAGGTCGCCGATCTTCAGGGTCATGAATTTGGAGATGTAAGAAATGATTTCGTCGACATGGTATATCATGTCAGCAGTATTTCCCTTCTGTGCAACTTTTCCGTTGATGTCCAGATGGAAGGAGATGTTGTCTATGCTTAGTTGCTCTTCATCAATGTCAATGAAGTTGCTAAGTGGCGCTGAGTACTCAAATGCTTTACAGATCTCCCAGGGCCTTCCTTCCTTCTTGCAAATCTCCTGCAGGTCCCTGGCTGTAAGGTCCAGGCCAAAGCCAACTTCATGATAGTAACGGTTGGCAAATTTCTGCTGAATGTACTTGCCTACCCTGTCGATCCTGACAACGATCTCTGCCTCATAATGCAGGTTATTGGTGAAATCAGGGTAGTAGAACGATTTGTTTCTCACTAACAGGCTCGTATCCGGCTTCATGAAAAACATAGGCTCTTTGGTAGGCTTTGAATTCATTTCAGATACATGAGCATGATAGTTCTGGCCAATGCAAATGATTTTCATCTCAGTTCTATTTTATGTTTACACCCTGTTTGTTGAATCCTCTGAGTTTGATTGCTGTTATCACCTTTTTTGTGCTTCGCGGGAAGTCGCCCTGCATCATCCAGTCGTAGTATGATGGTTCTTTCCGGAATACCTCTTCAACAGGTTTGCCTCTGTGCTTCCCGAAATTGAACACCTCCATACCTTCCGTATCAAGCCCGATATGACCCACCAGGTCAGCCTTGGGGTGTGCAAGGGAAAATGTTGCCAAAGCCTCCATATTGTTAACCACTGGTTTTGATTTTCTGCCTGAAGGATCATCATACTCTGTATCCTTGTACCTTTCAATCTGTGCTTTGAACACCTCCATGGTAGCTCGTGTGTCGGCCTCAGCATCGTGTGCGTTCTCAAGCTCCTTGCTGCAGTAAAATCTGTAGGCTGCCTTCAGTGTGCGCTGCTCCATCTTGTGGAAGATGTTCTGGACGTCAATGAGGTTTCTGTTCTTTAGTTCAAAATCCACCTCTGCTCTCAGAAACTCCTCAACGAGAAGCGGCACATCAAATTTATTTGAATTATAACCAGCAAGGTCTGCATTGCCGATAAATGCTGCAATCTCTCCGGCCATCATTCTGAATGTAGGTTTGTCCCTTACATCTGCATCTGTGATACCATGTATTGCCGTTGTACCAGGAGGGATAGGCATTTCAGGGTTGATAAGGTAATTCCTGACAGACTCAGATTGATCGGGCATAATTTTCAGAAGGCAGATCTGTACTATACGATCCGATCCAACATGCACTCCGGTGGTCTCCAGGTCGAAAAACACCAGGGGGCGGTTAAGGTTTAAAAACATCTGACTTGTATGTTATTTGGTTTACTTAAGTGATACCGGTGTAAAGATATAGCTTAAGACTCAAATAATGGTCACTTCGGATCCCAATTTTCAAGGTATTCAGCAACTTTTTTCAGATAAAGACCTCCCAGACCCCCGTCAACGACCCTGTGGTCATAGGTTAAAGCTAATATCATCTTATGCCTTATTGCGATCATGTCGCCTTCGGAGGTTTCCACCACTGCAGGCATTTTCCTGATTGCTCCTATGGCCAATATTGCAACCTGAGGCTGATTGATGATAGGTGTGCCTGTTATGCTGCCAAAAGACCCCAGGTTGGTTATCGTAAATGTGCCGCCATAGACCTCATCAGGTTGGAGTTTGTTTGCTCTTGCCCGGTTTGCAAGATCGTTAACGGCTTTGGCGATACCTGCCAGATTTTTCTGATCTGCATTATGAATGACAGGGACTATCAGATTGCCGTCGGGGAGAATTGTTGCCATTCCTATATTTACTTTTTTCCTGATGATGATACGATCGTCATCAACCGCGGCGTTCACTCCCGGGAAGTCTCTGATGGCCTTTGCAGCTGCTTCAAAAATTATTGGGGTATAAGTAAGTTTTTCACCTTCACGTTTCTCGAAATCCTGCTTGTGTGCATCCCGCCATTTAACTATTCGTGTCATGTCAACCTCAATGAAAGATGTAACGTGAGGTGATACTTGTTTCGACATAACCATATGGTCTGCGATGAGTTTCCGCATACGGTCCATCTCCACTACCTGATCTCCGGCAGAGAGGTCAATCTTCGTTGCTGCTTCACCACCGGATTTTCCTGACGGCTGTGTCTCATGTTTAATATCAGGCGCAGTTTGTTTGCTGGTACTGCTCCTCTGTGAGATGTAATCCAGGACATCCTGCCTGGTAAGCCTGCCATCCTTCCCTGAACCGGGAAGACTTGCAAGGTCTTCAAAAGGGATGTCTTCAGCACGGGCAATGCTCTTTACGAGTGGTGACAAGAACCTGCCTGCACCCTTCCCCTCCGGAACAGAAACAGAGCTTGCTTCATCCTTTACGATCGGCGGTGCCTCAGGTGTGACGGTATCATGTTTGTCAGGATCAGCACCTGAATCGCTTTCATCATCTTCATCTTCACCGCCGGTATCAATAATTGCTATTACTTTTCCTACTGCTACAACGTCGCCCTCTTTATTCAGCAGTTCGGTCAACGTGCCTTCAACAGGAGATGGGATCTCAGAGTCAACCTTGTCTGTGGCTATCTCTACTATCGCATCATCTTCCCTTACACTGTCGCCGGCCTGCTTCAGCCAGCGTGTGATAGTTGCCTCTATTATGCTTTCGCCCAGTTTGGGCATTACTATTTCATACTTTGCCATTGCCTGGTGTTGTGTGTTTTCACTAAACTCTTCAATACAAATAACAACAATAAACAGGAATTGTTAACAAATTCAAAAAATGAAAAGTTATTTTTTGTCGCTTAACCGGGTTATCCGGACAATCAGTTTCCTTTACGCCCCAGCTTCCTGATATTCCTGATTATAATTCCGAGATCAGTGGCAAAGTGGTAGTCGCGGGCGTAAAGAAGGTTGAGTCCGTTTATCATTGATGGTTCTGATATCCTGTGTTTCAGATTGTCTGAGGGGAATAGTATGCCGGGCTTTATTTCCGGCAGATGATTTTCTCTATTGCTTGTTGAGGTGAATTCGAAACCTATCCAGCTCATTTTGCCGAAAAGGACGTAAACGGTGTTTTTGATAAAGGTAACAGGATTTTTTTGAAAGATCATCATGACAGGTAAGAGAATCAGGAATAGCAGTGCTGTGGTGAAATCCAGGAATCTCTTGTTTCTGCGATTGGCTTTTGAGGTAATATTGTTAATGTTGAAGAGGAACAGGTCGCTGGGTGTATGTATTGCTCCTGAACCGATCAGGTGCATGCTCTCAGGTGGGGCGATTCTGTATTCGATATTCCTTTGCAGCCCGGATGTCATCATACTAATGATCTGTTTGGCTTCTATATCTTTCAGGCAGAAGATTATTTCACTGATGTTATAGATGCTGATGATCTCTTCCAGTTGATTTATGTCGCCAAGGTGATTTGCTCCCTGTTCCTGCTTTGACATGCTGACAAGGCCAATAAAGCCGGCATCGGGATCTGTCTTTCGCAGGATCGAGGCAACCCGTTCCGACTCTTCCTGTCTTCCGATAATTACAAATCGTCGTTGTTTTCTGTTGTCAGTTCTGAAAGCTTTTATTCCAGTCATATTCAGAAGATATCGGTAGAGAGGGAGTGCTACTGTGGCGTAGAAGAAGCTGAGTATGATCAGTGCGCGGCTGAAGCGCCAGGTTTCGGGCAACAGGGCATAGATAACCAGTATTATTATTGTCCCAATTACCATTCCCTTAATGGTTCTGTTGATGCTTACCGGCTTGTCGTATGCGCCGGAAAAATACATAGACAGCAGCCACACCATGATATATGCAGGTACCACGAAGGTCATGAACTGTGCCGGGTAATCAAAACCGCTTCCAAATCTGACATGGGTTCCCCAATACTCTTTCAGAAGGTAAATGCCTGCAAAGAGAAGTATGATGTCAAAGGCAGGGTAGAAGAGCCGGTTGACAGTGCGCCTGGCAACGGCTAACGATGCCCTGAAGTAAATCGCCAGCCTGATCATCGCAGTAAACATTCTTGCATTCTTCTCTGAAAAGTGCTTCATGGCAAAAATGATCATGGCCTGGTAAAAGATGAAAACGTAGTTAAGACTGCTCTTCCTGGTACTCTCTCCCTTGTAGTGGATGATTTTCGTTTCCGGAAAGTAGTAGTTTTTATATCCGGCTTGTGTTATCCTGTATGAGAGGTCGATATCCTCACCATACATAAAAAAGGTCTCATCGAGCAGGCCTGTCTCCTGAAGAGCATCTCTTCTCATCAGCATAAATGCACCGGAGAGGACTTCTACTTCGTGTGTCTTGTCCTTGTCGAGATAGCCCAGGTGGTATCTGCCAAACCTTTTTGACTTAGGGAACAGCGTTGAGAGCCCGAAGATCTTGTGGAAGGCCACGGCCGGTGTGGGAAGAGACCGTTTAGATTCCGGCAGGAATCTGCCTTTTCCGTCAACCATATGCACTCCCAGCCCTCCTGCATCAGGATGGGAATCCATAAAAGCAATGCACTTGCTGAAGGTGTCTGACTCAACCACTGTGTCAGGGTTGAGAAGCAGCACATAATTGCTGGTGGAAATCCTTATGCCCTGATTGTTTGCCTTGCTGAACCCATGGTTCATATCATTCTCAATGAGAACCACTTCAGGGAATTTCTCCCTTACCATACTGACACTGCCATCAACAGAATTGTTGTCAACAACGATCACCTCAGCTTCAATGCTGCTGCAGGCAGCCCTAACCGATAAAAGGCACTGCTCCAGAAAATGCGAAACATTGTAGTTGACAATAATTACAGATAGCTGCTTCATAATTGCTTAATGCACGTGTTGACAATCATAAAAGGCGTGTCAAAAATAGAGAAAAATCAATAGCTTTTGCAACTTCAATGTGAATGAAGCTGGCAGATATGGTAGCTGCTTTTTATTTGAACTGTGATAAGTGCCAAAATAACTACCTTTGCATCCGCAATGGGAAGGATACTCGCCATCGACATAGGACAGAAGAGAATAGGGCTTGCGGTAACAGATCCTCAACAGATCATAGCTTCACCTCTTGAAACTGTTCATGTTAAAGATATTTGGGAATATCTGCAAAAATATTTTGCCGGCGAGCAGGTTGATACGGTTGTTGCTGGCTTGCCGCTTCAGGACAGCGGAAAACATTCAGGATCAATTCGCTTCGTTGATAGTTTTGTCAAAAAGTTCAAAGCAAGCTATCCGGGTGTTAAAATAGTTTTATGGGATGAGCGGTTTACATCAAAGATGGCGCAGGCAGCAATCATCGATTCGGGCGTTAACAGAAAGAGAAGAGAGGATAAGGCATTATATGATAAAGTAAGTGCTGCAATTCTGCTTCAATCATTTATGTTATCAAAAGAGAATTCAGGACTTTAAAAAATTAAGTAATAATAACAATGATATTACCTGTTTACGGATACGGTCATCCTTTGCTGAGAAAAGTCTCGGAGGATATCAGTCCGGATTATCCCGGGCTTGAAAAGCTTATTGAGGATATGTTTGAAACAATGTACGTCTCAAAGGGAGTTGGACTTGCTGCTCCACAGGTTGGCGTAAACATACGGCTGTTTATTATCGATGCTACCCCTTATGAAGAGGAGATCGTTAATAAGTATCCTTTAAAAGGAGTTTTCATTAACACTCATATTCTTGAGGAGGAGGGTGAACCATGGTCATTTGAGGAGGGTTGTCTCAGCATTCCTGAGATCAGGGAAGATGTTGAGAGGCAACCAAAAATCAGGATGAAGTATATGAACGAAAAGTTCGAACCTTTTGAATCATCCTTTGATGGTATGATGGCCAGGATCATCCAGCATGAGTATGATCACCTTGATGGTGTTCTGTTTGTTGATCATGTCAGCAGCCTGAAGAAGATGTTACTGAGAAAGAGGCTTAATGATATTGTCGTTGGCAGGATCAATCCCGGCTATGCCATGAAATATGCAAATCCAAAAAGAAAATAATTATCAAATTAAAAGATAAAGAATTATGAAACGATTTACTACTGTATTGATAGCATCTGTTTTTATTCTGGCTGCCGGATGCAACAGAGGTCCAAAACTTAATGTAGACGAAGAACGCGAAAAGGTCCAGCAACTCCGGAAGGAGTTGTACGATAAAAACAGTCTTTTGTCAAGTTATGATGTTGCCAAAGAGGCTATTGAGAAATTCAGAGCTTTTGGGCTGAATTTTCCTGAGGACTCACTGGCCCAGCCATTCCATATTGAAGCAGCCGAGATTGCCTGGACAATGGGCGAATACAGGCTCAGTGTTGAGATCTACGAGGAGATTGCTAAGTTGCATTCTGATAGCGAGTCAATGCCATACGTCTATACCCGGCTTGGTTCAATATATAATGATAAGCTCAAAGATTCTGAAACTGCTGAAAAGTATTACAGCATTGTTGTGGAACAGTATCCTGAAGATGAATTTGTAGCCAGCGCTAAGTTTGGCCTTGAGACTCTCGGGATGAGTGAAGATGAGCAGTTCAGGGTCATCTTGAGGAAGCAGGCGGAAGCTGAGGCAAATGCTAAGATGGCTGAATCAACAGAACAGAGATAGTTGCCAGATTCAGCGCACCAGCTCCTTGGGAATTACTCTCCGTAGTTCAGCAGGTTTTACATTGTTCTTTATTCTTCCTTTGATAGCGTATGAAATTTCACCTGTCTCTTCAGAAACTATCAAAGCAATAGCATCTGACTGTTCGGTAATGCCAATGCCTGAACGGTGCCTTAAACCGAATTTGCCGGGTATATCCTTGTTTCCTGATACAGGCAATATGCATCTTGCGGCCCTGATCCTGTCACCGTCAACGATCATTGCCCCGTCGTGAAGCGGGTTGTTCTTGAAAAATATTGTCCTGATAAGGTCTGATGAGAGATTGGCGTTGATCTCAATACCCGTGTTCACCATGTCGGGAAGCTTATTGTCTCTTGCCAGTATTATCAGTGCCCCAGTGTTTTCAGATGCCAGACGTTCAACGGCCCGTATCAGTATTTCAACATTGTTCTTTATGCTGTCTATGTTATTTTGCCTGAAGCTGAATAATCTGGTGAAAGGCTCAGGCAGAAATTTTGGCGTTCCAAGCAGCAGAAGAAACTTTCTGAGCTCCTGCTGGAAGACAATCAGCAATGCTATTACCCCAACACTGATGAACTGTCCGAGAATGTCGCTCAGCAATTCCATTTGAAAGACTGTCACAAGCTTCCATATTATGTATATCGCCAGTATGCCGATGAAGATGTTCATCGCTACGGTTTTTCTGATAAGTTTGAAGACAACGTATAGCAGAAATGCTACAAGGATGATATCGAGAATATCTATCAGGCGCAGTGTGATAAAAAGTGGTATGTAATGTGGGATTATCATATGTCTCTTTTACTGCTTTAGCAGATTGATCGGGTTTGAGCCTCAGAGTTTTTCTTCATTAGGTTGAATATTCCGACTGTCTGAACAGCTTCCGGCACATCATGGGCGCGCAAAATGGAAGCACCTTTCAATAATGACTGATAGTTTAATGCAATAGTGCCGGCAAGGCTATCCTGTGGGCTTATTTTCAAGGCTTTATGTATCATTGATTTTCTAGAAATTCCAACCAGCAAAGGTAGTTGAAAAATGCTGAAAAACTCAAGTTGATTCATAAGGGTGTAGTTATGCTCAGTTGTTTTTCCAAAACCGAAGCCCGGATCAATGATGATGTCATTTACTCCTGCTCTCCTCAGAAGGTGGACACGGTCGGCTAGCCAGCGGAGAACCTCCTTTGTTACATCTTCGTATTGAGGATCAGACTGCATATTTTCCGGTGTGCCCTGCATATGCATCAGTATATAGGGTACATTCAGGCTTGCAATTGTTTCGAACATCCTCTCGTCAATGCTCCCACCAGAGATGTCGTTTATCATTGAAGCACCTGCTTCAACAGCTTCTCTCGCGATCTCTGCCCTGAAGGTGTCAATGGAAATAATGGTTTCAGGATACTTTTTGAGAATTTTCTTCAGAACAGGCAGAAGCTTATCTCTCTCTTCGCCGGCCGAAACCGGAGCGGCACCTGGCCTTGTCGATACAGCGCCGATGTCAATTATGTCGGCACCCTGCATGAGCATCTCGCCGGTGCGTGATAATGCCTTGTCAGGTTCATTATAGAGCCCGCCATCATAAAATGAGTCACCGGTGATGTTGAGAACCCCCATCACAAGTGGTTGTGCAATTGAAATCAGCCTGCCCCTGCAATTTAGCGTTGTATGTTCCAAAAAATAGTTAATTTTAGCCGCGAATTATGAATCCCTGTTTGTTTGATCTGTTGTGCAAACCTACGGGTTTTTTTATTACTTGATATGATTCAGAAGAATAATAGAATGAAGAATACTCTGGCTCAGTATAATGCCGAAATAGAGAGGTGCAGAAAGATTTTTACGAACAAGATGGATGACTATGGCCCCGCTTGGAGGGTGCTTCGTGTATCTTCACTCACCGATCAGATCTTCATAAAAGCCCAGCGTATAAGAAGCATTCAGGAAAAGGGATCCATGGCAATAAATGAAGGTGTTGCCCCTGAATTTATCGGGGTAATAAATTACTCAATTATTGCACTGATTCAGATCGAGCTGGGGCCATCATTTTCTGATTCTTTTATAGATAATAAGCTGGTTATGCAGTTTTATGACAAATATTTCGAAGAGGCCAGAACTCTTATGCAGGAAAAAAATACAGACTATAGTGAGGCTTGGAGAGACATGCGTGTAAGTTCACTTACTGATATTATCCTGATGAAACTCTTCAGGATAAAACAAATTGAAGATAATAACGGTGAGACAAAAGTTTCAGAAGGGATTGAAGCAGGCTATTTCGATATTGTCAATTATGCTGTTTTTGCCCTGATTAAGTTGAATGAAGAGGAGAATATTCAGAATTAATAAAAACAGATTTTGGTTTATATATTAATCGTTAATTGAAAATGAAATTTTTAAGACACTTCAGTCGTATTTTTACTGGGTTGGTTTTCATCTTCTCAGGTTTTGTAAAGGGTGTTGATCCCATGGGAACAGCATACAAATTTGGTGATTATTTTCTGGCAATGAATCTCGAGTGGTTTATGGATTGGGCTGTTCCTTTAGCCTTTATACTCATAGCTGCTGAGTTCATTCTTGGCTGGTTATTGCTATTCAATATTTATACCAGGTTCAATTCCTGGATGGTTCTGCTTTTCATGCTTTTATTCACTCCTCTTACTCTTTGGCTTGCTGTTACAAACAAAGTTGATGATTGTGGTTGCTTTGGAGATTTCCTCGTGATGACTAACTGGGAGACTTTTTTTAAGAATATTATAATCTTGATCTTTGTTTTGATACTCTTCTTTACAAGAAAAAAATTCACGAATAAGGCCAGGGAGTATAAGAAGATCATTATAACCCTTGTTGGTTTTATTGCAATAGGATTAACCATGCATGACGCCTATAACCATTTGCCAAGGTTTGACTTCAGGCCTTTCTACAAAGGTGCGCACATCTCTGAGAATATGTTGCCAACACCTGAAAAGGCTGAGATCACACTTGTTTACAGGCATATTGTCACAGGCGAGGAGTTGTCATATAGTCCGCAGACCTTACCTTATCAGGATAGTGTTCTTTGGCCAAATCTTGAGTTCGTAAGACAGGAGAAGAAGGTGATTCAGGCTTTTCAGGAGGCAAAGGCTGCCTTTGAAATCCTTGGCCCGGAGGGTAAAGATTATTCAATGGATATTATTGGAAATAAAGACTTTGTTTTTGTCATCGTCATGCAGGATATATATTCTGCAAACAGGAAGGCCTTTGATAAGATAGTTCCTCTGATTGAGGAGGCTGAAAAGCGGAATATTCAGGTTATTGCTATCACCTCCTCTTTGTATGATGAAGTAGAATCATTCCTCGGAGAATTAGGAGCCCCTGTACCACAATATAGCTCTGATGTTATAAAACTAAAAACTGTGATACGGTCAAATCCGGGACTTCTTTTGCTTAAAAACGGCTATATTCTGGATAAGTGGCATTTTAACGACATTCCTGACCTGAACAATCTGGTTGTCTCAGGGCAGCTTGATGCATTTGCTCCGATTGTGAACGACAGGTAATTATCAGCCCTGACATGGAGTTTATATTGAAATAATGATAAAAAGAGAAAACAGGAATTTTATGTCAAGAAGACAAATTGTCGCCGGCAACTGGAAGATGAATAAACTGTATGATGAGGGTATTAACCTTGCAGGTGATATCTCTTCATCAATAAAATCAGGAGTTGAAACGATCTCCGGAAAAAAGCCACATGTAATACTTGCCCCTCCTTACTATCTGCTTCGTGACATAGTGCAGATAACAGAGGATGTGACAGACGTCAGTGTAGCAGCACAGAATGTTGCATCTGAGAGCGCAGGTGCCTATACCGGAGAAGTTTCTGCTGCCATGATTGCTTCAGCAGGTGCCACACACGTGATTATAGGACATTCGGAGCGGCGGACACTATTTGGTGAGACAGATACGATGCTGATGAAGAAGGTTGATCAGGCTATGGCAAATGATCTGGTTCCCATCTTCTGTGTTGGTGAAATGCTGGAGCATAGGCTTGAAAACAAACACTTTGAGGTAGTGTTAAGACAGCTTCAGGATGGCATTTTTCACATCAACAAAGATCTGGCGGAAAAGCTCATCGTTGCCTATGAGCCTGTTTGGGCGATCGGTACAGGTCACAATGCCACACCGGAACAGGCAGGAGAAATACATGCTTTTATACGTAAATCCATCGCAGAAAGGTATGGGGACAGATTAGCTGACAATATACCAATATTATATGGTGGCAGCTGCAAGCCTGATAATGCAGCCTCACTCTTCAACCTGCCTGATGTAGATGGCGGGCTGATAGGTGGCGCTTCACTGAATGCAGCAGACTTTGTTGCAATAATAGAATCGATCTGATATTATTCATGAACTATAAAGAGGCTCTCTTCAAGGTGGAACCTGCAGAACCAGGCAATGAAATTCTGATTGCCGAACTAGCTGAAGCAGGCTTTGAAAGTTTTGAAATTACCTCTGAAGGCCTTAAAGCTTGGATATCTGAGCCAAACCTGAACCCGGAACTTGTCATTGAGATAATTGAAAGATATGAAGGAGTACTCAGGGTTGAGTACGCCTTTGGTGACATAGAAACCATCAACTGGAACGAAGAGTGGGAGAAAAACTACAGTCCGGTTGTGATCTGCAACCGTTGTGGTATCAGAGCTCCGTTTCATCCAGAACGCCCGGATCTGGAGTTCGATATCGTCATTGAGCCAAAAATGTCATTCGGCACTGCCCATCACAACACAACAGCACTGATGATAGAGTGGTTATTGGAAACAGATGTTGAAGGGTTGTCAGTACTTGATATGGGCTGCGGAACCGGGATCCTTGCCATCCTGGCTGCTTTGAAAGGAGCTGTTGAGGTGGTGGCTGTTGATAACTATGTTTGGGCATATGAAAATACAATCGAAAATGCTGAAAGGAATGCTGTTGATAATATCAAAGCAATACATGGTGATGTTGTATCGTTGAAAGAGCTGCCTGATAAATTTCATCTTATACTTGCGAACATAAACAGAAATGTGCTGCTTGAGGATATGAATGAATACCTTTCATCAATGCGGAATGAGGGGAGATTGCTGATGAGTGGTTTTTTAGCAGAAGATGCTCCCTGTCTTGAAGCTGAAGCAGAAAGGCTGGGCTTGACAAAGGTTGGGGTTAAAGTAGCCAACAACTGGTACTCATTACTTTTTAAACTTTAAACAATGAGCCATCGAATAGTTTTATACATGACTCAGAGATTCCTGATCATTCTGTTATTTTTAATCTTAACATTATATTTTTCCATCAGTCCCTGTTATGGTCAGCAGAAGTTCAATGAGAATCCCGGGGGCTTTGTTGAAGAGATGTCTGCCTGGTTCGAGAAGGAATTCAGCAAAGACAAGGATTTAAGAGAGGCTGCACGTGCTCTGATGGCTATATATGAAGCAGAATGGCATTTTTCATTTACACTGGAACAGCAGTTGATGGTCATCAACACATGCAATCTGATGTTGAAGAAAAAGATGCAGGCAAATCCACAGTTCATGGAGTATCTGCCGCTGGTGCTTAAGATGGCTCAGTCAGGTCATTCCGAACAGAGCTTTAGCGAATGGAACAAGGCAGTAAATCATATTGCAGATCGTCGTCAAAGAAACTTCCGGACTTTTATTGCCTTTACTGATGCTCTGATCACCAGAAATCTGATCTATGAGTCGAACATTGTTTCATGGAAAGCAACAAGCAGTGATTGTCATTTTATGTTTGATGATGGGAAAGTGAGCCTGATCTTCAGAAATGCAGATCTGATATGTTATGCTTTCAATGACAGTTCTGTGATCTATGACACTGAAGGCATCTATGATCCGGTGGATTTCAGATGGCAGGGTAAAGGAGGGAAGGTTACCTGGTCTCGTGTTGGTTTTGGCGACAATGAAGTATTTGCAACGCTTGGCAACTACAGTCTGAGAACTCAATTCAGCAAGTTTGATGCAGACTCGGTGCTTTTTCACAATGCCCGGTTGTTCAGTGACCCACAGCTGGGTAAGCTGTCGGAGAATGTGCAGCATTTTAGGGATACGATGTCGGCTTCATACCCCCGGTTCGAGAGTTACGATAAAAGGTATTTGATTCAAGAAGTGTTCCGGGGAGTTGATTATGAAGGTGGTTTTGCTTTCCATGGGTCTAAATTCCTTGGGTCGGGAGACCTTAATAACCCCGCCTCTTTTCAGTTCAAATATAAGGGAGAGGTTGCCGCCAGAGTAACATCAGCATCATTTACAATCCGGCCTGACAGGCTTGCATCATCAATGGCAAGGGTAGTGATATATCTAGATCAAGACTCTATCTATCATCCCGGCCTGAAGGTCGAATTTAAAGACAACACAAGGCAGTTGTCGATGTATACCGTCAAGGTTGGCACCGGCCAATCGAGATTCTTTAACACTTACCATGGTGTGGATATGGCAGGGGAGGAGTTGCACTGGAACATGGATGAGGGGAAACTATTACTGCAGACCACTGCAGGCATGAGTGGAGCAGGCGAAGCATATTTTGAATCCCGAGACTATTACAGCAAAGTACGTTTTGACCAGATGCGGGGTATTGATCCACAGAATCCTCTGTTTCCATTACGGCAATACCAACAATTGGTTGGTAGCAAACAAATCTCCCTTGAAGAGTATGCCCGATTTCTTAGGATTGACAAGGTGCAGGTGATGATGCAGCTCATAACACTTGCCAATCAGGGGTATATCGATTACAATATCGACAGGGGAGAGTTCGTAATTACCGACAAGGTTGCCAACACCCTGATGGCATTCGCCGGGCTGATTGACTACGATGTGATAAGGTTCTACTCTGCAACAACAGTCGGTTTGCCAAATGCCGAGATTGACCTGAATAACCTTAACCTTGAGATTTATGGCCTGCAGGATGCTATCCAGCTGTCGGACTCGCAGAATGTTTTCATAGAACCTGATAAGGGGAGAATAACGATGCAGAAGAACCGTTCATTCGTCTTCAGTGGACTAATGCGGGTCGGACTGTTCTGGTTCTATGTGAATGAAGCTCATTTCGATTACAGTAACTTCGCAATTGATGCGCCTGATATCAGAAGCCTGACTTTTGATGTCTATTCATTTGACCCCAACGACCTTGATGCAAGGGGCATCAGAAGACGAAGACGTGTGCAGACAGAACTCACGGATTTAAGCGGGAAAATTGCAATTGACCATCCTCAGAATAAATCCGGAAGACAAAACTATCCACGATACCCCATCTTTACCTGCACCTCAGACGCGTATGCTTATTATGACAACAAGCGGATCCACAACGGCACTTATACACGTGACAGATTTTTCTACAAGATTGATCCTTTTGAGATCGACAGTCTTGCAAGCTTTTCCACTGAGGGGTTTATGCTTCACGGCACACTCTTTTCGGCAGGTATATTTCCTGAGATCACCCCTCCTCTGAGGGTAAGGCCGGATTATTCACTGGGCTTTATTTATGAAACCCCAGGGTCAGGGCTTCCTGCCTATCAGGGAAGGGGAACATATTATAAAACCCTTGACCTTAGCAACCAGGGACTTTACGGCAATGGAGAATTAACCTACATTACTTCAAGAGGTCTTTCTGAAAATTTCCTCTTCACTCCTGACAGCACAATAGCAGAGTTATCTATTTATACGGTCAGTGAACAGGGAGGGCAGGTTGAGTTTCCTGATTTAAAAGCCACTGATGTTAATATGAAATGGCTCCCTTACCGTGACCGTATGGAAGTAAGCCATAAAGATAAGTACCGTAGGCTGAAGGAGAACCCTATCGCAATGTTCAGCAACAGGGCTGCACTTCATGGCAACTACATTCTCACACCTGAAGGCTCAAGCGGTAAAGGTGCCATCGTGATCAAAGATGCTGAGATTGATTCCAGAGAGTTTGTGTTCGGCAGAAGAACAATTGACGCTCGACATGCCGACTTCAGGCTTAAAGCTACCTATGCAGATATTGAAGTCGGCATCATCCCGCGCGATGGTTATGAGCTGATGACTTACGACTACAAGGCAAACATTGATTTTGACAAAGAGGTCGGATCATTCACTTCAAACAGCGGAGCTTCATTGGTGAACTTCCTCATCAACCAGTATATAGCTTCAATTGACATGTTTGAATGGCATATGAATGCCGAGTCAATTAAACTTCAGAATACATCGGCTGTTGGCTTTGAAGCGTTTGAAGGATTGTCTATGGAAGAGCTTGTGGACCTCCAGATGGTAGGTTCTGAATTTATATCCACAAACCCATTCCAGGATAGTCTCAGATTTTTTGCTCTAGAGGCCACCTACGACAGACGGAAAAACATTATTGTTGCAACCGGGGTGAAGTATATCAGGGTTGCTGATGCTGCTGTATTCCCCGAGAAGGAAAGGCTGACGATTTTCCGGAAAGCTGAAATGGACACTCTCTACAACGCCCGGATCCTTACGAATACTCTTACGAAACATCACAGTTTCTATGATGTTACGGCAAGCATAAAGGGCAGAAATCAGTTTGAAGCTGACGGAAGCTACGACTATGTTGATTATACAATGGCAAAGCAAAAGATTCCATTTCAAAGGATTTATGCTGATCGTAGCGCTCACACCATGGGCGAAGGCAAACTTAAACCGGAAGATCAATTCATGCTGAGCCCAAGGTTCGGGTATCAGGGCGATGTTTTTCTGAGATCTGCCAATCAATTTATGAATTTTACCGGAGGTGCAAGAGTTGTGCATCTTTGCGATACTTTGCAGCGCGAATGGCTCAGATTTACTGCCGAGATAGATCCGGAGAATGTTATGATCCCGGTCTCTTCAAAGCCAGTAAACCTTGGTTACCGTGAACTGGGAGTTGGTATTTTTGTTTCCAGGGATACAGTGGATGTCTATTCAGCCTTTTTCGACAGGAAACACCGTGCTGCTGACAAGGAGATAATCTATGCTGATGGTTTTCTCGTCTTTGATGAAGAGTCATCAGAATACAGGGTTTCCAACAAGGCTAAACTTCAGGATATGACTGCTCCCGGGAATTACCTGAGTCTGAATACCGATGAATGTGTTGTGCATGGTGAAGGCAAACTGGCAATAGGGGAGGATCTGGGCCTTGTGAAAATGGAAACCCTGGGCAAGGCTACCTACGATTATGATTCAGACAGCCTTTCACTGGAGCTGGTTATGTCTTTAGACTTTTTCTTCTCCGATCAGGCTTTGAGGGTATTTGTCAAGGACCTGGAGAGCGCCGGTGGCCTGGGTGTCAGCCTCAACTCAGATGCCTACCTCTATGCAGTGAACTACTGGGTTGGCTCAAGGAAATTCGATGCGCTGGAAACAGAGATCAGCCTTTATGGAGCGATAAGAAGAATACCGGAAGAGATGGTGAAAACAATTGTCTTTGCAGATATCCAACTCCATTACAACAGCAAAACGAGATCATTTGTGTATCAGGGTCCGATCGGAATAGGAAATGTTCAGGACAAACAGGTTAACAGATATGTGAATGGAAAAATTGAAATTAGTCGTGAGCGTAGCGGAGATGTGTTTACGATACTTCTCGAAATCACTGACGATCTATGGTACCTGTTTGATTACAGCCGAGGCCGAATGATGGCACTATCCGGCAACGATGCCTTTAACAGGGTTATACGTGATACAAAACCCGACAGGCGTAAGGTGCAGGATGACAAAACGCGTGAGATGTATATGTACACATTATCAACCCCGAGAAAAAAGAGAAGCTTTGAAAGAAGATTCCAGGGGCTTGAAGAGGATGGTTTTTAGCGCATTTTCCTTTTCTTTGCATAATCATGTTATTCTGGAAGGTGCTTGGATGTCTGTGGGGAGCCTACCTGATAGGTTCAATACCTACCGCTGTTTGGATGGGTAAGCTTTTTCATGGCATTGATGTAAGGGATTATGGCTCAGGCAACGCCGGTGCTACAAACACCATAAGGGTTCTCGGACTAAAGACCGGCATTCCGGTTCTTGTTGCCGATGCCTTGAAAGGATGGTTGGTTGTTATGCTTGCATATCAAACCGGCTTGTTCGAAGCGGGTACAGAAAAGTTTATCAATTTTCAGCTATCACTCGGGATATCTGCTGTTCTCGGGCATCTTTTCCCGATATTCGCCGGTTTCAGGGGAGGTAAAGGTGTAGCTACACTGTTCGGAATCGTTATTGCTCTATACCCTATAGCTTTCCTTATTGTTGCTATACTGTTTGCCCTGATACTCATTATCACTAGATTTGTCTCCCTGGGATCTATTATCGCAGCCATCACATTCCCCTTCCTGGTGGTATTCCTGCTAAACATTCACTCTCCTTCTCTGATTCTATTCTCAATCATAATCGCTGTGTTTATACCACTGACACATCAGAAAAATATCATCAGGCTCCTGAAAGGGGAGGAGGCAAAAATGAAATTTAAAAAACAGCAGGAATCAAAAAAGTAATGTATCTTTGTATCTCTGTTTTTCTTAATGTATTATTTCAATATGAATCAACAACAATCAATTACTGATAAGCTTAGTTCTGGGGTAATATCTCAGGAAAGAGAACTGATATTATTCAATGATGATGTTAATACATTTGAGTTCGTTATTCAGACACTGATAGATGTTTGTGAACATGAACCTGAACAGGCAGAACAGTGCGCTATGATTGCCCATTTTAAAGGGAAATGCGGAGTTAAAAAGGGTGCTTTTGACCTGCTGAAATCAAAACATCGTAAAATGAGCGACGCCGGATTGACGGTTGAGATTATGTGATGTATAAGTTTGCTGTTTGTCTTTATTTTGTTTTGTTTTTTTCTGATAAATAAATACTATTATTGTAGCAGAATTTATGGAGTGGGCGATTATCATCGGATTGATCATAGCAGGGTTGCTGCTGCTGGTGCTGGAGGTGCTGGTTATACCAGGTGTGGGTGTTGTCGGATTTTTTGGGTTTGCACTAATTGTTTACAGCCTTTATGCCTCATTTGCCGACCACGGGACTTTGGCAGGAGTCGTTACGACAATCTCAACACTCTTTGCTTCAGTATTAGTGATCTGGGTGTCATTAAGATCCCGTACATGGAGAAAGATAAGCCTTGAAACCAACATCCAGAGCAAGGTAAACATGATTGACGAACAGGATATCCATGTAGGAGACAAAGGGAAATCAATAGGTCGGATTGCCCCGATGGGCAAAGCTCTCATCAACGGAAAATACTTTGAGGTTAAATCCGGAGGTGCATTCATTGATCAGGAGAAAGAGATTACAGTTTCAAGAATTGACGGAAACCAGATATACGTTAAGGAAATAATATCAAACCAATAAACAAAGATTACTTATGGAAGGACCAGTTGTGTATGTATTAATCGGGATCGCCTCGCTGATAGGCTTATGGCTAATTCTTTATTTTATTCCTGTTGGCTTGTGGTTCACCGCATTGCTTTCCGGAGTCAGAATCAATCTCTTTCAGCTTGTCTTCATGCGCTGGAGAAAAGTTCCTCCATCGCTGATAGTCAACTCAATGATCATGGCTACTAAGGCGGGCCTTAAAATAAGCCGTGACCAACTTGAGGCACACTATCTAGCAGGTGGACGTGTAAAGTCGGTTATCAGTGCACTCATCTCTGCCGACAAAGCCAACATTAAACTTGACTTTAATACTGCAACGGCAATAGACCTCGCAGGCCGTGAGGTTTTTGAAGCAGTGCAGATGTCAGTAAATCCTAAGGTCATCAACACACCACCTGTTGCTGCTGTGGCAAAGGACGGTATTCAGCTTATCGCCAAAGCCAGGGTCACCGTAAGAGCCAACATAAGACAGCTTGTCGGAGGTGCCGGCGAAGAAACTATCCTGGCAAGGATTGGTGAAGGCGTTGTATCATCAATCGGTTCCGCTGAATCACATAAGTCCGTACTAGAAAACCCTGACAGCATTTCAAAGGTGGTTCTCGAAAAAGGCCTTGATAGCGGAACAGCATTTGAAATTCTCTCAATTGACATCGCCGACATCGATGTAGGTAAAAATATCGGCGCCGTACTCCAGATGGATCAGGCCAATGCGGATAAGAATATCGCACAGGCAAAAGCTGAAGAACGAAGGGCAATGGCTGTTGCCGTTGAACAGGAGATGAAGGCCAGAGCACAGGAAGCTCGTGCAAAAGTTATTGAAGCTGAAGCTGAAATCCCAAAGGCTATTGCCCAAGCATTCAGAGAAGGTAATCTTGGGATAATGGACTATCACAGAATCCAGAATATCAAGGCGGACACGGATATGAGGGATTCTATCTCCAAACCAACCCAGACAACAGGAAAAGACAAAGATAAACCATTAAAATAATTCATCAGATACCTAATGCCATGACAAACTCAACAGTGAAAATTAATCTGAAAAACCTCGATTGGAGCAAAAAAATTATTTTGCTTGTCGAAGATGAAGATGCCAACCACATCTTTATTGCATCGGCATTGGAAAAAACCAGAGTAAAACTGCTGTGGGCCAAAGATGGCCGCGAGGCTATTGATATGGTGCATGACCACCCGAATATTGACCTTATCCTTATGGATATCCGTATGCCCGAGCTCGATGGTTATGAAGCTACCAGACAGATCAAAGCCTTTAAGCCAAATATGCCTATTGTTGCTCAAACTGCATATGTGATGTCTAATGAAAAGGGAAAGGTGCTGCAGGCAGGGTGCGATGACCTGATTGTCAAGCCGATCAGACTGAAAACCCTGCTTACGGTTTGTGCCAAATATTTAGGAACCTGATTGTTTAAATCATACATGAAGTTTTACTATTTTTGCGCACGGTTTAAACCTTGTTAACCGGAAATATGTTTAATATCCATTAACAAGGTTTTTCCTTGCCGAAAAATAGTTCATGAACAAATAATTATCAGACAAAGTCATTATCATGGAAAGAGTTAAACCCGGATTAATTGTTGTTGTATCATTGATATTTGTTGCTGCTTTCAGCCGACTTATACCACACTGGCCAAATTTCACCGCAGTGGCTGCTATTGCCCTCTTTGGTGGCGCACGTTTCAGTAACAAGATTTTTGCCTTTATCGTACCTCTGGCTGCACTTTTTATCACCGACTTGGTCATTGGTTTCCATAACACAATGTTGCCTGTATATATTGCCTTTGCAATCACTGTAATGATGGGTATCTACATAAGCAAAAAGCAATCCGTAACCACCGTGGCACTCACCGCAGTCAGCGCTACCATAATCTTTTTTCTGATAACAAATTTCGGATCATGGCTTGCGATGCCTTACTATACAAAAGATCTGACTGGATTGATCCATGCATATGCCGCAGGGCTTGCATTTTTTAATGACGGCAGCCTTGGGTTCTCTCCCTTCCTGAATTCATTGATGGGCGATCTTTTCTATACAGGACTGCTATTTGGAGTTTTTGCATTTGCAAGGCAGAAGTTTCCTGTCTTGAAAACAGCCTGACAGATTTGGGTCTCAGAGGAAACTGTCAACACCTTCGTGTTTTACCACACTGTATCTCTTCCACCTCCCGCTAAGGTAGTAGCTGTATGAAGCTATCGCTCCAAATGCCCATGCTACCGGTATCCCCCACCAGATGCCTGTCTCGGCCAGACCGCTCCATTCACGCGATAAAAGGTAGCTTATCGGTATACGCAATACCCAGATTGAAATAAGAGTGATGAACATCGGTATTATGGTAGCTCCGGCTCCACGCAAAACACCATTGGTGATGAACATGCTGCTGAAAACCACATAAAATGCACATACAATTACCAGATATTGATTGCCTGCTTCAATGACCTCAGCATCATTTGTAAAGAGAGACATCAGCGGAGTTCTGAAAAGAACAACGATAATAGTTACAAAAATTGATACTCCGGTTGACATCCACCATGTAAGGATAAAGCCCCGGCGCACCCTGTCAATCCTGTTGGCACCAAGGTTTTGTCCTACAAATGTAGATGCTGCTGCAGCAAATTGCATCGCTGGTAGCGAGGCAAGGGAATCTATTCGCATGGCTGCACTGTAACCGGCGATTACATTTGTGCCGAAATCATTTACAATCCAGAAGAGTAACACGCTACCCAAAGCAACAAACGTTTGTTGCATTGCCGATGGCAGCCCAATACGAATTGCCTGCCGGAAAATCTCCCTGTCAAATTCAAAACTCCTGAAATGTAAATTTATAATTGAACCTTTACGTCGAAGATACCACGCCCCAAGAATGAAAGCAACACCCTGTGATATAATTGTCGCTACTGCAGCACCCTCTATACCCCATCCCCAGACAAGAATAAATATGAGGTCCAATCCGATGTTGAGTATTGTCGAGAATATCAGAAAGTATAACGGAGTTTTACTATCCCCTAAGCCACGCAGGATGCCGGCTGTTGCATAATATCCGAACATCAGAATAAACCCTGCTGTATATATCCTGAAATATGACAGAGCATATGGCATAATCTCATCAGGAATATTGATAAGCTTGAAAACAGGCTTGCTGATAAGTAATCCGATGCCTGTAAGTATTATTCCGGCAATAAATGAAAAGAGGTACATTGTGTCAATAGCACTCTTAACCTTGCTGAAATCTTTTGCACCATAGTATTGGGAAATGATTATGTTGATACCGTTCGCAATTCCAACGGCAAGCGCTATCAGCACGAAGATCAAAGGAAAACTGGCCCCGATTGCAGCAAGTGCTTCATTACCCACAAATTTCCCCACAATGGCACTGTCAGTGAAACTGTATACCTGCTGGAACAGGTTGCCAAGCAACATGGGCAAGGCAAAGTATAGTATCAGCTTTAGTTCGTTTCCTTTAGTGAAATCTTTCATTTTTCGTCCTAAACAGCGCCAAAGGTAAGGTTTTATCACCAACGGAATTGACATAATGATCAGCTATAATTACTGCCTGGTTCTCTCATGAAATGAAAAAGTATTTCAAAGCATGCTCCTTTGACCGAAATTTGATATTTTTGAAACCATCATTTATGTAAGTGAAATATTCGTTAACAAATAAAATTCCGGGTTTTGTGATGAAAATAAAACTGATAATTATTATGGCCATTTCAGTATCAATGCTTACGGGCTGTTCATCAGGTAAGGAACAGGTTGACATTATTCTGAAGAATGCGGTTATTTATACCGTCGATGAAGAGTTTTCGGTGGTTGATTGCATGGTAATAAAAGAGGGTAAAATTATTGCTGTTGGCAGTCAGGTTGAACTACTGAAAAAGTATGATGCCGCTGAGGTGATTGATGCTGAAGGGGGCTATGTCTACCCCGGTTTTTACGATCCGCATTGTCATTTCTACCATTATGGAGTAGGATTGTCAACACGAGCAGACCTTACTGATACACGCTCTTTTGATGAAGTGCTTAAGGCAATGAAGGATTTTGCTGAAGTTAATAGTGAAGGCTGGCTTATAGGGAGAGGATGGGACAATAATAACTGGGAGAATCAGAGTTTCCCGGATAACAGGGAGCTGAACATGCTGTTTCCTGACAGGCCTGTTATTCTGATCAGAGTTGACGGGCATGCTGTGCTTGCCAATGAAGCTGCACTGAAGAGTGCAGGTATCGACAGGAATAGCAGGATACCAGGTGGTGAAGTGCATCTTGCAAAAGGAAAGCCTACAGGCATTCTGATCGATAAGGCGGCGGAGGTTTTAAAAAAACTTTCTGCTGATGAAATAGCAAAACGTGAAGGAAGTCAGGAAGAACTCATCAATGGCATAATCCAGGCTCAAATGAACTGTTTTGCGGTCGGGTTGACTACCGTTGCAGATGCCGGACTGGACATGAAGCATATTCGTTTGCTTGAGAAGCTGCAGGAGGATGGTAACCTGAAGCTGAATGTTTATGCGATGCTGAATTACACACCGGAGAACATAGAAAACTTCATAGTCAAAGGTCCTTATCGAACTGAACGTATGCATATCAGATCTGTGAAATTCTATGTTGACGGAGCATTGGGGTCAAGGGGAGCCTTGTTGCTGGAACCTTACTCCGACAGGTCTGATTCGTACGGATTGCTTACTGTGGAACCCGATCAGTTCATCTTTCAATGTACTGAAATCTATGATTATGGATTTCAGGTCTGCACACACGCTATCGGTGACTCTGCGAACAGGTTAGTGCTGAATGTTTATAAAAACATACTCAATGGCAAGAATGACAGACGCTGGCGTATTGAGCATGCACAGGTTGTCCATCCCAATGACCTTAAACTTTTTGCAGAGCTTTCAATAATTCCCTCCATAAATGCCATCCATGCCACCTCTGATATGTCATGGGCACAGGATCGTTTAGGGCCAGACAGAATCCGTCATGCATACGCAAATAAAAAACTTCTGGAAACAAACGGCTGGCTCTGTAATGGAAGTGATTTTCCGGTTGAGCCAATAAATCCGTTGCTGGGGTTCTTTGCCGCCGTGGCCAGGCAAGACCTGGAGGGATATCCGGAATGGGGATGGCAGATGGAGAACGCTATCTCAAGAGAAGAAGCCCTGATGGCAATGACAATATGGGCTGCAAAAGCATGCTTCGAAGAGAAACAGAAAGGAAGCCTGGAAGCCGGCAAAAGAGCTGATTTTGTTATTCTGAATCAGGATATAATGACTTTACCATTAAAGAATGTGCCGGAAACCAAAGTGACTCAAACATGGATAAACGGAAAACGCGTTTTTTAACATCAACCAAATACCATAACCATATGAAAAACATTCTCTGCTCTTTTGCTCTCATATTTCTGGTAATAAATGCATCGGCACAGAAACGATTTGACCTCTTCTATCTTGGAGGTAATTACAACTTCAGTTCGCCTACAGAAGTTATAAAATCCAACTATGAGGCTTCAATTCAATCGAACCTTAGTATCCCCCTGTTTTTCAAGGATTCCTCCATCTGGTTTACCAGTGTTGATTACCAGTATTTCTCAACTCCGAGTGAAAATTTTATCCTAACACCAAAGTTTCCCGGGGAATTAAGCCATTTTAATCTCCACGGTATCATTCTGCGAACCGGTTACGTGAGAAGGCTTAGCCAGAAGCAGGCACTCCATTTTTTACTAGCTCCACGCCTGATGGGTGATTTTAGTTCTTCGTTAGGGGAATCTCTGCAGATGGGCGGTATTGTTATGTATGAAAAGGTTCGTGATGAGGATCTTACCTGGAGAGCCGGGATTATGGTCAACAATGACTTCTTCGGGCCCTATGTGCTGCCGGTTGTTTACCTCGACTGGAAAATTGCCGGAAAAATCAAGATCACAGGATTGTTGCCCGTTTATGGTAAATTATACTCACAGGTGTCAGAGAACCTCTCCACCGGGTTGCATTTTATCGGATTAACCACATCCTACAGGGTTAATGCATATGATTCGGATGATTATTATGTCGATAGACGCAGCGTAGATGTCTCACTCTTTGCAAACAGATATCTCTTCGCAAATATCTCCTGTGAACTGAGGGCAGGTTACTCTCTGCTGAAAGATTACGGACTGTATAAAAGTGATGATAAAATCACTCTCGGAATACCACTTGTAAATATTGGCGACAACAGAATCAGGCACAATGGCGAGTATGCCGGAAGTCCGTTTATCCATTTGCGTGCTGTTTATGGGCTCCCGATTAAGTAGGAGGCATTGTTCCGCTCATTTTTCTGATATTTGCAAACAAAAAGAGTAATGATTTGCATCTTTGATCATTCTACTGACCCTGCTTTCAACCTCGCCGCTGAGGAGTATGTCTTAAAAAACTTTTCTGATGATATTTTTATGCTTTGGCGAAATGCCAATGCAATAATCGTGGGTAAGCACCAGAATACCCTGGCAGAAATAAACTCTGAATTTGTAAAGACAAATGAAATAAAGGTTATTCGCAGGCTTTCCGGTGGAGGAGCAGTGTTTCATGACCTGGGTAATCTTAACTTTACCTTTATAAGGAACGGCGAGGGTGAAAAGCTGATTGATTTCAGGAAATATACCCTTCCGATCCTTGAAGTGATGCAGAATCTGGACATACCGGCACGATTTGAAGGCCGGAATGATCTTACGATCAACGGCCTTAAATTCAGCGGAAATGCTGAGCATATTTATAAAAAGCGTGTTTTACATCATGGCACTCTGCTCTTCTCTTCAAAGATAAGTGACCTTACACAGGCACTCAATTGCAAACCTGATAAATTCAGGGATAAGAGTGTGAAATCTGTCAGAAGCCGTGTGACAAATATCTCAGAGCACCTTAAACAGTCGCTGGATGTGATGCAATTCGCCAGCCTGATCAAGGAGCATGTTATGGAGATGTATCCTGATGCAGTAAATTATAACTATTCCGCAGAGGATAAAAGGAATATTGAGAAGTTGAAAAAAGAGAAGTACGACACATGGGAATGGAATTTTGGTTATTCACCTGACTTCAGCTTCAGGCACTCACTACTGACTTCCGGTGGCACCATTGAAGTAGCCATGGATGTTGACAAAGGTGTAATAAGCGATATCCTCTTTACAGGTGATTTCTTTAACAAACGGGATGTTGGCGAGCTGATTGACGCACTGAAACAGAAGAAACATCAGCAGGAAATAATACTTGAAGTCATGGAGCAGTATCCTGTTGACGAATACTTTTTAGGTGTATCGAAAGAGGAGTTTATTAAACTGCTTTTTGACAACTAATCCCTTGAAGACCCGAGGAATATCATTACATAGTAAAGCAGTGTAGCCAGTGAGGCCAGCGCTGCAAGTACGTATGTGTAGGCAGCCCATTTCAGGGCGTCCTGTGCTTGTGGATGGGTTTGATAAGTTGTGATACCACTGTGATTGAGCCATGCAAGTGCTCTTTGGCTGGCATTTATCTCAACAGGCAGTGTTACCAGACTGAAAAGTGTTGTTAAGCCGAATAGAATAATGCCACCAAGAAGTAATCCCGGGAAAGTCTCAACGAGAATAATCCCTGCAAGAAGAACCCATTGTACATATCGGGATGCAAACGAGACAACCGGCACCATTGCCGACCTGAATTGCAGTGGTCCGTATGCTTTGGCATGTTGAATTGCATGCCCTGACTCATGCGCTGCTACTGCCGCTGCTGCAATGCTGTTGCCATGATATATGTTACGGCTCAGGTTCACCGTCTTCTTTGCAGGATTGTAATGGTCTGTAAGTTCTCCATCAACAGAGATCACCCGCACATCATCAATTCCGGAATCCCTCAGCATCTTCTCTGCAACTTCACGCCCGGTGATACCATAATTGGTCGGAATACGGGAATACCTCCTGATGCGGCTCTTTAGCTGGTTGCTTATTATCCAGCTCAATAACATAAACCCACCAAAAATTATCCAATAGATATACATATCTCGTTGCCCTTTTATTGGTTTGTATGTAGTCAGTCTGATAGCTGACGAACTGCCGGGTGCACATCAAAGTGCCTGCCATCAGTAAAAGTATGCACTTTTGTCAGCCAAACTGCAAATAATTGAACAAAGCAGAGGCTCATTTGTCATGGTTTTAACAAAATTTAAGTTAATGAAAAGAGCCGGACAAAAATGCCCGGCTCCCTCTGGAAAAATTTCAATCAATCTATGGTGTGATCAGCAGCATCCTGGTTAGCTGCTCTTCGCCACTGCCAGCTGTAATGTAATAAACCCCTGCTGCATACCCTGTGATAGGGAAGGAGATGTTGTTTTCTCCCGGTTTAATTTCTGCAATGCCCATGAAGAACCTTCTGCCAAGGGCGTCTGAAAGATAAACAGGAATATAGGCCTCTCTTTCAGCAAAAATCCTGAGCGTCATCTTATCCCTTGCCGGATTCGGATAGAGGCTTGTCCAACTCCAGGGATTATTGCTTAAAACAAGAGAAGATGGAATTGCTGGTGCAGCCGTCAACCCAATGTTGTCAATTGCCATATTGCTGCGCATTCCGCCAACCTGGCCCGTAAACCTGAGCATTACTATATTCCCCTGGAAGGAGCTAAGTGAAATTGTCTCGTTGTACCATGCGTTACCCTGATTACCACTCAATGACCATAATGTGCTCCATGTATTGCCGATATCGCTGCTTGCCTCAAGGGTCAAAGTGCCCATGTTGTTTCCAAACATGTGATAAGCAAATGTGAGTTGAGGATTGGAGACGTTTGACAGATCAAAACATGGGCTAACAAGCCTTGCAAGTCCTGTATTACTTTCACTTTGTATGAACATATAATAATTGCCATCAGACGCAGATGAGGGGCCTGTATTCCTCTGAGGTGTTGATCCGCTGCGTCTGGTCCAGTCAAAGTTATCAGCTGTGCACTGCTCCCAAAGGCCTAACCCGGTTTCAAAGCTTTCACCATAAGGAAAATTATTTATCGTGTTATTGCAGCCGGAAATTTCAGGAACTAAAACCGACTGTTGAGTGATACATCCGAGCGCATCATCAACTGTGGCAGTGTAGGTTCCTGCAGGTATGGAGGTAATATTAAAACCGGTTGCGTTTGTGTTCCAGATGCAGTTGTATGGAGTAGTTCCTCCGGCAACACTCAGGGCAACCGAACCATCGCTGGCCCCAATGTTTGCTGGAGTGACGGAAAAGTTGAGTTCAACAGCCGGAGGTTGGCTTACAGTTACGGAAGCACTGGCACTGCAATTAACAGCATCGGTTACTGTAACGGAATAGGTTCCGGCGCTCAATGCTGAAATTGAAGTGTTAGTGCTGTTGTTTGACCATAAATAGCTGTATGGTGCTACACCATCCGTAGCTATCACTGTTGCACTACCATCATTACCACCAAAACAACTTGCAGATGTTGAAGAAACAGCTAGCATCGGAGGTGCGCAGGGAGGAGTGGTTCCTTTTATTGTCACTGCATCGATTGCAATATCACCAAACCTTGGCCCTGATAGTGTGGCTGCAAACCTGATAATCGTGGCTGCTGTTTGAAACCCTTGCAAAGAGACTGAGGCTGTAAGCCATTGGTTACCCTGGTTGCCGCTGGATGACCACAGTGTAGCCCAGGATGCTCCACCATCATTGCTTGCCTGTAATTGCAATGTGCCGATATGATTCCCAAACATATGATAGGCAAATTCAGCTTCAGGGGACGTAAGACCGATGAGATCAAGACAGGGACTGACCAGATATGCGGAGCCACTGTTTGCATAAGCATTGGTAAACATATACCAGGTTCCGTCAAATGCGGAAGATGGCCCAGTATTACTGGTTGGTGTTCCGCCACTGTTCCGGGTCCAGTCAAAATTATCAGTATTACACTGGATCCATAAACCAAGCCCTGTTTCGAAACTTTCACTGTATGGGAAGTTGCTTATGATATTTGAACATGTGCTTGACGATATCACTTCACTTTTAATTGCAGTGCATCCATTGTTGTCTGTGACAGTCACAGTGTAAGTGCCGGAACAAAGATTGCTTATGTTTTGTGTCGTTTCGTTGTTTGACCAGAGAAAGGTGTACGGAGTTGTTCCACCAGTTGCAATGAGGTCAATACTTCCATTACATATGCCGGTTGAATTAGTTGGTGTTGTCTGTAGAGTAATGATAGAATTTTCAAAAATATCAATTGTCTCAATTACAGAACAGTTTGATCCGCTATCAGTAACTGTTACAATATATGTGCCTGCGGCTAAACCTGTTATGTGATTGCCAGTCATATTGTTTGACCATGCATAACTGTACGGAGAGATACCTCCGGATGCTGTAACGATGATTTCACCTGTTGATGCCCCATAACATGATATATCTGTTTTTGTGATGCTTAATGAAATAGCGCAGGCTACACATGGCGAAAGGCAGGTAGCATTATATACCCTTTGCTGAATTCTCTCAGCAGGCAGTGGCCCAAACCCGTTGTTGAAGTTAATACCAACGCTGCCTAGAAGATGACAATAGCTCATTATGGTTCCACCATTGGTGGGTAATGGTGCTGTATTGCAACTGCCTGTACCTGGATACCCGGCAGTTGGCCCGCATCCGTCAATAGGTTCATTAGCTGTGCCATTGTTACTGACATCCCACACGCAGTCATGTGTGTGTTGAGACCCAAGATTATGTCCTATCTCATGCGTAACTACATTAACAGTCCAGGAATAGGTTGGAAACAGATTATAGGTAGAATGTACATAGCTGTACGAGTAAGCAAAAGATCCGCAAAGTGTGTTTACCCAAGCGACACCCCCGTTGGTTGGAGCACCGCGGCTCATTAAATGAGCAACGTCTCCATTGTATGATGGCCTGTAACTTCTGAAAGACAACAGAGCATCAAGAGGGGATGTGGTCGCATATGAATCCGGAGTGTCCCATACAAATATCTCTGAAATCACTGTCTGGATACCATCATTGGAATATAATACAGCTACTACATTGTAAATCCCTGTTATGAAATTGACAACATTATTTACGGATCCTTTTTCAAGATATGTATCATGCTCAGCCTCAAAATAAATGCGTACACAGTTGTTTGGATTGCCTGATTCGGTATAGAGAGTCTGATTGTTATTGTTGACGCCTTCAGGTTCGAGAACTTCACAGTGGAAATCAAATGGAACCAGAAAATCAGATGAGCGATAAAGAACATATCTGTTTCGTGCATCATTGTCAAGAGCACCAAGTTCCATTGTGCCGTGAATCGATGAGTTCAGTATTCCGATCACTTCATCATTGAAAAAACTAATTGCAACTGACGACTCTTCGTCACCGGAAATAATACCTTTGTAATATAAACCTGGAGTGTAATCTGCAATACCGCCATCCCGGCCAGAGGTAGTAACAATAAAGCTTTCAGCTACAACACGATTTGGTATTAGCTCAACGGTTATTGGAATGCCATCGGTAAAAGGTATGTTGATGATAATACCTTCAGGTTCCTGAGATATCATCTCTCGTAACATACTTCTGTTTAGGGTTAATAGTGCTCCGTCTGATACAGTCTCTTGCATTGATGCTTCAAGATCACTGTAATAAATGAACATTGAGTACTCTTTGAATAAAACCCCGCTTTGTTTTTTCTCATTAACTCCTTTCCATTGAATAGTACTGTTCTGCGCAACTGTAAACTGGCAAAGAACTGCCACAAGTAATAAAATAATGACCCTTTTCATAACTGTTTCCTTTTAGTTAACCTTTTGTATTTATTGCCGTATAATGATATTTCACTTATAAAATGTTTTAGATTATGAGAAATGCAATTTCATATTTTGATAATTTACCATACTTGGAAAAACTGCAAAAGCAATTTTTTACACATAAGCGTAGGTAAAACAACAAATATTTTACGCAATAAAATGATATTAGTTGCTGATTATTTAAGCCTTTTGAAATTTATATCAAGTCTAAATAATACATACGAAAATATTAATTCAATAAATTCTATGTATCACGCATTTCATGTCAATTTCTACTAGCCAGAACAAGTTTTGCGGAGACATGATTGCTGTGAATTTTTGGATAAGTAAGGTGTGTTAAAAACATGAAGATGTAAAAAAATATTACACATAAATTTGCGTTGCAAATATGCGAAAGTTATTAGATTATATAAGGTCTTATAATCTATTCAATAAACATCTGTCTTATGTATGCGAATGATTATCTCCGGTTTACCCTGTTTCAGGTAGGTTCGGATAATCTGCTGTGCATCGCGATGGTCGGGCTTTGGTTTGATGAAAAGTTTCAGCTGATTTGGGTCGAGGATTGCTTCACTGACAGGAATGAAGCCGTAACCGCAATAACGGTGGTTCTCAACCAGCACCACTGATTTCTCGTCAACCCCCCTGCCTTTGTCAAGAATTACAAAACTGTCGTGGATAAAGCAATAAGGTTCAATTGACTTCTTGACGCGGGCATTGTACTCCTCAGGGCTCTCTTCTCCAATGCAGGCTCCGTTGCACTGTTCTATCTGATATTGAAAACATGTGCCATTAGTCTTGTATAATCCGCAAAGCTTCTGACACAACCTATATGTCTCAATGAGTGCGAAAAGAAATTCGGTTCCGGACCTCTTTGAAGTGAAGGTTGTAAGGGGTGTATCTTCTCCCTTATTTCTCTTTATTTCCAGCAACATATATCCTGTTGGGGAATAAGAAAGATACAATCCCCATTGCAGAGTCCTTCTTCTTAAAAGCCTGTTAAAGCGTGGCATGTGCTCCTTGATCTCTTCCGACTCCCTGAGTAGTGCAATAAGCTCGCTGCCACATAATTCATAACCTACATCAAAAACCTGATCTTTCATCTCCGAGGCCCTTTTCGTCGATTGATTTGACAGATGCGACAACACCCTCTCTTTTATGTTTTTGCTTTTGCCAATGTAAATGATTGAACCCTCTTGATTGTACATGTAATATACACCGGTTTCACCAGGCAATGAGGCAAGTTTTTCTTCTGATATATAAGTTCTTATTCCTCTGGTTGAGATGCTTTCAGGGTGATGTTCTATTCTCAGCAAGAGTTCGAACAGTTTTACTGTAGCCCTGGCATCCCCGAATGCACGGTGTCGGTGCTCAATACGAATGTCAAGAGCTTTGCACAGATTTCCCAGGGAGTAGCTTCTCTGACAGGGAATGAGCTTTTGGCTTAGCTTTTTTGTGCATAGTGTCTGACGTTCATATCTGTATCCCAGCCTAGCAAACTCCTCCCGGATGAAATTGTAATCGAAATTGACATTATGTGCGATGAAAATGCACCCTTCAGTGATCTCAACCAGTTGTCTTGCTATCTCACAAAACCTTGGGGCCATGGATACCATAGTGTCACTGATGCCTGTCAGCTCCCTGATGCGGTATGGGATTCTTACTTCGGGGTTCACCAGGCTGATGAATTCATCCACAACCCGTGCCCCGTCATGAACGATTATGGCAACCTCTGTTATCCGGTCCCGCCTGGGATTAAGCCCCGTAGTCTCTATATCTATTATTGCATACTTCATTCTCTCGACTCTAAACTCTCAACTCATAGCTTGAGCTTAGCCTGTATGCCTTTTACTTCTTTTCTCAATTGAGCGACTGAGGCTGCAAGCTCATCCTTCATGGTATTCTCTTCAGGTATCTCTGAACTTATGTAATGAACAAACTTCCATACCTCCCTTACCTGGTTAATATTTATGGTGTAAGGCTCATAGAGGCTGTTCAGTGATATCATATTTAATTGTGCATCTTTTTTGATTTGATTTTCTACGATTTTAAACATGATACCATCATCGAGAGTTAGAATTATATACGGTATGCCGTTGCGGATGGTGTGCCAGTTCTGAACAAATTCGCCGGTGACATATGATCCGTCGGGTATTGGCAGCATAGAGTCACCTGTGATCTGGAAGGTGCGGAATTTTCTGTCGCGCGGCAGGAACGGGAGCTGGAATGCAGGCAGCACTTTTATGAATTCCGGGTCGGCGAAGCTACGCGTGTATCCGGCGCTTGCTTTCTCGTTTACCAGCTCAATGTTGTCATCATTATCTGGTGAAACGCTGGTTGTCAACACCCTCAGTTTGCTGCCAGTGATGAAGACATCATAGCCCCGCTCCAGTTGGGATATCTGGCTCTCTGGCAGTGCCGACAGATCTACTTTCACCAGGGTATCGATAGCGATCCCAAAGTAGTTCGAAAGGGCAAGCATGGCTTCGATATTTGGCTGAGCAACGTTGTTTTCGTAGCCGCTCAGCGTGGGGCGCTTCATATCGAGTGCCGAGGCTACGTCGTCCTGGGTGCGCCCCCGGCGCTTCCTCAGGAATTTGATGTTGTTGGAGAAGAACATTGGTTTAGAGGTTTAGATGTTTAGCGCCCCGCCTGCGGCGTGGCTGTTTAGAGGTTTAGATGTTTAGCGCCCCGCCTGCGGCGTGGCTGTTTATTGTGATGCATGGCGTTTAATGGATGATCTGTGAAGTGAATTTAATGTATAGGAGATGTTTTCGATACTTGTTCTGGTGTTTTGATATATTGACTCAGTGATGTAATTTAAATCATAACTTACAATAAGTTGACTTAGAAGTTCTGTCAGGCTTCCATATGAGATCTGGTAGAATCGCGCCTGATCTTTCATACTGCTTCTTGAAGATCCTTCAGCGAGATTTGAGCCAATGGAAATGGCAGCCCTTCGCATTTGGTTGGCAAGACAGTACCTCTCACTTTCGGGGAATGATGATGTGATCGAATAGATGTTTTTAACCAAACTTCTGATCTCTGCCCACACATGCAGTTTTTCAAACGCATAAATTCTTTCCGTCATATTTTGAAATATATTAAAAGTTTCTTTCTGCTCAACAGCCACGCCGCAGGCGTGGCGCTCAACTTCTCAACACCTAACCCTTCTCAACATTTCTCTTGACAAAGATAATACAAATGATTAAATTGTCAACAAAAAAATGATTAAAAAATGATCAGAAGAGGTTTAGCGCTTCGCTGTTTAGCGCTTCGCTGTTTAGCGCTTCGCTGTTTAGTGCTTCGCTGTTTAGCGCTTCGCTGTTTAGCGCTTCGCTGTTTAGCGCTTCGCTGTTTAGCGCTTCGCTGTTTAGTGCTTCGCTGTTTAGCGCTTCGCTGTTTAGCGCTTCGCTGTTTAGCGCTTCGCTGTTTAG
>OBJA01000213.1_pt1 | contig 56850 bp, 50 predicted proteins | sample 1519751 | NCBI WGS metagenome assembly OBJA01 (sample SAMEA3881238, study PRJEB22517) | soil metagenome | biome: lake sediment; feature: soda lake sediment; material: sediment, water from around vicinity | place: India | collected 2013-12-23 | depth 3 m
AACATGTCTTGTTCTGTTCGCATATTGTTTTTTGCACAAAACTACGCGACAAACTCCTCATTGAAAAGATGGGGTTCGTGGGGTGGATACGGTTATGTTATATGTTTTCAATGAGTAAGAAAGGTGAAAACGGACCTTCCATAATAAAAAACAGTGCATTTTTCTTCTAGTTAGAACCTCCTTTTTTATGATGTTAGAGTGATAGATTATGTTATAACAAAACATCAATTAAAAAATAATGCGAAAGAATTTTTGGAGCATGTTTTTTGTCATGTTTTTTTTTGATTAAAATCATATTGTTAAAAAAGGGGATGCTGTTATAAAAACAAGTCTCATTCTATACAAGAAGCTACGAACTTAAAAAATCAATCTCCCTTTTTGCATAATGCAACCTCCCTTTTTCTCACATCACATAAAAACCTCTTATTTATAGAGAGATTACAGTTTTGTAATAAGAAATCCCAGGGCAAACGCATCTTAATTACATGTATAATTTTTTTCGACACGCAGTGGCATTTTTTTTCAATATATATATTATCCCTGCCCCTCGGTAAACTATTAGATTTGTAAAACAATAAATTTTAGTAATTTTAGAATTAATTTCTGAAAACCAGAAGAGTGAGGTGACCTCTTTCTCTAAAAAGAGAGTCGGGGTCCCTGAGGTTTTCGAAGGGTGGGAATGTTATAACGAATGGTTTGTCAAAGGACTGTTCCTAGAATACGAAGGGGTATTTAGTAACTATGTTCTCCTTATTAGGACGCTTTTTTTAATTAGATGCAGATGCGTTTGCCCTATAAGAAATCCTCAACAACAGCGTTCTTTCCATAAAAAAATGTATTTTTGGAATAACTATTAATGAGTAATTGTATGAGTTTGAAACGACGTCTGCTAAAAATTGCGTTTTGGGTATCGGGTATCTTTTTCTTTATACTACTAACAACCGGCGTAATTTCTTATATCTATAAGGATAAAATTATTCGCTTTGTTACCAATGAAATAGGAAGTCATATTCAAGGTACGGTTACTATAGAAGAAATAGATATTGCGTTTTTTAGTAGTTTTCCTAATATTTCAATTCAATTGCATAATGTGGTCGCTCTCTCCACGCCGGGATTTAATGCTGCAGATTTTATAGGAATAGAAACAGATACGGCACTTACCGCAAAACGTGTTAGTCTTGCATTTAATCCTTTTGATTTTTTGCGTGAACGATTTGTTGTACAGGAAATTAAAATCCAACATGCAGATCTTTCTTTTTTTTCTGATATACGCGGAAATCATAACTGGAATTTTGTTAAAGCATCACATGATACGCTTGCGTCTCAGGCATTTGTTGATTTGCAGAGAATAGTTTTAAAGCAAACCAACTGTAGGTATTATGATGCAAAGCAAGATATTGCTCAATTGTGCTACTTTTCTGATGCTCGTCTTTCGGGTAATGTTACTGTAGATGGATTTCGTATGAAGGTTCAGGCAAGTATGCAACAAAAACTCTTACAGATTGCGTCTGTTTCGTATTTTCAAAATACCGGCTTGGTGCTGGGATTAGATATTGAGAAAAAAACAGATTCTCTTATATTTCATGCAACTAATATTTCTCAAAGCGGATGGAATATTATGTCGCAGGGCTGGTATCTTTTTTCTTCGAACACCATCAATCTAGAGCTAAAATCAAAGATTTCAGATGTTTCTAAATTTGCAGATGTTATTTCTGAAGATCTAGGTGCATTGGTTTCTCAGTATAATATTTCTGCTCATCTTGATGTGGATGCAACAATTTCGGGTAAAATTGATGCTCGGAATAATCCCTCTTTACAAGCACGGTATAGTCTGCAAAAAGGAAGAATCAATATTGATAAAGAGCGTATCAATATTGCAAGTAAAGGGGTAATTTCTAGTAATAATATTTCTAGTTTGCGTCATTATTCTCTTTTTAAAGCAGCTCTTGAAGTTACACATCGTTCAAATACTTTTGAGGGTGTGATGAGTGTGTTAAATTTTCAGAAACCGCAGCTCGAAATTGAGGGAGACCTCTCTGCAGAGCTTCAATCTCTTTCTCATATCATAGATTTTGATGAATATTCACTTCGTGGTTCTGTGCAAGGAAATGTATATCTTAAAGGTAGTGTATCTGCACTTTCATCTTTTGATGCAAGCTTTTTCTCAAATACTCAAACTAAATTTACCGGTAAGCTAGAGAATGTATATGTGTCGGCTCCAAGTCATTCTCCCTATAATTTCGACGGATTATCAGGAACTCTTGAATTAGTAAATAGAGATGTTTCAATTCAGCATCTTGAAGGAAAGCTGCAAAAAAATCCCTTTACCTTATCAGGTACCATGAAAAATTTTATACCGTCGTTATTGTTTCAAGATCAACATGCACACTATAATTTAGCACTTCATATTTCATCCTTTTTTGCAGATCCTTTTATTGCTCATTATGAATCTTTACCTGAATCTGAATCAAACAATGAGCATTCCGGACTTGTTCAAGTAACAACACATGTGTTTCGTTACAATACCTATAGTTTTGAAGATGTTTCTGTTTCTATTCATTTTTCAAACTCAAAATATCAATTTAGAAATGCCCATTTTTCAACTATGGGCGGCTCATGTTCCGGTTGGTTGTCAATAGAATATTTGCAGAATAATACCATTGTTTGTGTTGGAAATATGCGTTTGCAAAATCTTTCTACGGTACAGTTATTTGATGCATTTGATAATTTTGATCAAAGCTTTGTAACCAAAGATAACATTAGTGGAACTATTACCAGTGGACTTACCTTTAGATTGGTTTTTGATAAGAATTGGAATCTGTTGTATCCTCACATGAATATAACTGCCGATGTGGAAATTCTTAATGGGGCTATAAGAAATTTTGAGCCATTTATTGAAATAGGCAAGAAAATTAAGGTCGAAGAGTTTCAGAATGTTACGTTTAGTGAAATAAAAAACACTATTCGAATTCAGAATGACACCCTGTATATCCCCAAAATGGATATAACTTCTAATGCCTTTGAAATGGTGCTTTCTGGCACACATGCACTGTCTAATAATTTTGCTTATTTTATGGTTGTAAATATGAAGTCTACGTTTTCAAACAGATTTAGACGTAATAATAGAATGGAAGATTTTGGCGAAATTGAGCAAAGTCCTGATGGTGATATTCGATTACCACTCCGCTTGGTTGGAAATCCTGAAAGTTTTTCGATAGAGTATGATTTTAGAACTCAAATGCAGCAGGTGCGTGAAAGTTTTCAACGGCAACGAGATGACTGGCGAGAAATCTTGAATCGTCCGGCTCCTGACGAACAACAAGAACCCGGCAGAGAAAGACGTCGCAATAGAAGAGATGATGATATACAAACAGAGTTTGAAATTCAATTTGAGTAAAAATGTATGCAGTACCGTATTAAATATAAAATAAAACTTCTGGTTTTTTTGCTGGCGGTATGTATTGTGGGGCTATTTATTTATTTGCTTAATAATACTATTTCTAATATAAAAGCTGATGAGCGTAAGCAAGTTATGTTGTGGGCAGAAGCCGTGCAACGTAGATATGCTTTGGTAGAATACACAAATTCATTATTCGAAAAATTAACCATTGATGAACGAAAAAAAGTTGAGTTGTGGTCAGAAGCTCAGCATCTTATTCTAGAGGAAACTAATCCGAGTTTTTTAACATTCTTGCTAAAAATTATTAGAGCAAATAAAAACATCCCTATTATTTTAACAGATTCAGAAGATGTAGTAGTTGCAAGTATTAATCTTGATTTTGAGCTGGAGCTTCGACAGAAAATGCCGGATTCTATTCGGGATATTTTCACCAAATACCCACCTATACCCGTAACCTATGATACGATTCTTATTAATTATTTATATTATACCGATTCTCGATTATTTGCAGAATTACAATCGGTAATGAATGATATGGTTCGTGCTTTTGTTGAGGAGGTTGTGCAAAACTCAGTGTCTGTGCCGGTGCTAATTACAACGGCAGATTCGCTTACCCTTATTGCATATGGAAATATTGATTCAAGTAGAGTTGCAAGTCCCGAAAAATTATTCATAACCCTTCAAGAAATGGGTGAAAAAAATACTCCTATTCCAATCATTAATAATAATCAGGTTTTAAGTTATATATTTTATGAAGATTCTCTGCTTATTACTCGGCTCACGTATTATCCGTATATTTTATTTTTTATAAGTGTGTCTTTATTAGGATTAGCATATTATGCTTTTCGTTCATCTCAAAAGTATGAGCAAAATCAGGTTTGGGTTGGTATGTCAAAAGAAACAGCACATCAATTAGGCACACCTATTTCATCACTTATGGCTTGGGTTGAACTGCTTAAAGAGCAAAATTTGAGCGAAGAAATTATTACGGAATTAAATAAAGATATTAGTAGATTACATACAATTGCTGAACGTTTTTCCAAAATTGGATCAAATCCGCATTTACATAAAGAAGATATTTATGTGGTTCTGTCTCACGCTATTGAATATATGAAACAGCGCAGTCCGGCAAAGGTTAGTTATTCTCTAACGGCTCTCGATAAAGACATTCGTGTACCATTAAATATTGCATTGTTTGAATGGGTAATAGAAAATATTTGTAAGAATGCTATTGATGCAATGCAAGGTGCAGGTTCTATTATTATGTATATTTCAGCAAGTTCTTCGCATGTACATATTGATATAGAAGATACCGGAAAAGGAATGCCGCGGAAATTATACAAACAGGTATTTAAACCCGGTTTTTCAACAAAAACAAGAGGGTGGGGATTGGGCTTAAGCTTGGCAAAACGAATTATTGAGGAATATCATAACGGGAAAATAATTGTAAAATCTTCAGAAGCTCACAAAGGAACAGTATTTAGAATAAGTTTACCATTAAAACAGTAACAGAGCTATTGTTTTGTGAGGTAAAACATATATTTTTGAACTCTAATTTTATATAACTAAAAAAAATAAGTATGACAACAACAGGGTATATTTTAATAGCAGTAGGATTTGTAGTCCTCATGATAATTGTAATATATAACCAATTAGTTAGGTTACGTGTTAATAGAGAAAATGCATTTGCAGATATTGATGTGCAATTAAAGCAACGACATGATTTAATTCCTCAGTTAGTTGAAACGGTACGAGGATACATGAAACATGAAGAAAAAGTTCTTACAAATATTACCGCAGCTCGTGCCGGAGCTATGAATGCACAAGGGATTGATGCAAAGATTGCAGCAGAAAACCAACTTTCCTCTGCATTACAAGGATTTAAAATTACGGTTGAAGCATATCCTGATTTAAAAGCAAATACTAATTTTATGCAATTGCAAGCAGAAATTTCTGATATTGAAAATAAACTTGCAGCGGTTCGCCGATACTTTAATTCTGCTACAAAAGAATTAAATGTTAAAGTTGATTCTTTCCCTTCAAATATCATTGCCGCAATTTTTGGATTTAAAAAACAAGCTATGTTTGATGTTGGGGTTGAAGCTCGTGCTCAAATGGATCAAGCTCCAAAAATTTCATTTTAATTAGAAAGTATATGAAATACGTTGGACTGCAATCTCAAATCTGGAAGAATAACCTTCGTTCAATTACCTTATTACTGATGTTTCCAACAGTAATAATTGCCATGTTATGGCTCTTTTTATTCCTCTTATTAAAGGTTTCAACAGAAGAAGGTACTCCTGTTGATTTTGTAGAATTACATGATATATTTGTTTCTGCAATTCCGGCGGTTTTAATTGGGGTTACTATTTGGTTTTTAATTGCGTGGTTTATGCATACCGGATTAATAAACAGAGCTACTCACGCAGTGCCACTCCAACGAAAAGATAATATGCGGGTATATAATTTATTAGAAAACTTGTGTATGTCTCGTGGTATACCAATGCCAAAACTACAAGTGATAGAAGATAATTCTTTAAATGCGTATGCTAGTGGCATTTCTCAAAAATCATATACCATAACACTTTCTCGTGGTATTATTAATACCTTATCTGATGATGAATTAGAAGGGGTTATAGCTCATGAGCTTACTCATATTATGAATAGAGATGTTCGCTTACTTATAGTATCAATTATTTTTGTGGGGATTTTTGCATTTATTGCACAAATGGCTTTTCGGGCTATGCTTTTTGGCGGTGGAAGATCAAGAGGCGGAAAAAAAGATGGGAGTGTGGTTACTCTTATTTTGTTGGCGGTAGGAATTTTCGGGTATATTTTATCTATAGTATTTAAGTTTGCATTATCGCGCAAACGTGAATATTTGGCTGATGCCGGAGCAGCGGAGTTAACTAAAAAGCCGCATGCTTTAGCTAATGCTCTTAGAAAAGTTTCCAAAAATCCACGAATAGAAGCTGTAACACGTGATGATGTAGCACAAATGTTTATTGAGCATCCAATTCAGAAAGAAGAATCTGCGTCACTTAGTTCAATGTTTTCGGGGATTTTTGCAACGCACCCGCCAATAGAAAAACGTATTAAGGTTTTAGAGCAGTTTTAATCGAACTCACGTTATATTATACAATAATAATATTGTGTTTTTTACATTCTGCTTTCATGTCTTCCGGCCAAAGAGACGACTGAACTTCACCTATGTGTGCTTTTCGTAATAAAAACATACATAATCTGCTTTGTCCAATACCTCCTCCAATAGATTGTGGTAATGCTCCTTCTAATAATTGCTTGTGAAAAAATAATTCTTTACGATTTTGAGCATTGCAAATTTCTAACTGTTGTTCAAGTGTTTCCGGATTTACACGAATTCCCATTGATGAAATTTCTACTACATGTTCTAAAATTGGGTTCCATAGCATTATATCGCCATTAAGACCATAAAAACCATCAGTGTTTTTAGTAGACCAGTCGTCATAATCAGGAGCTCTTTGGTCGTGAATTGAATCATTAGAAAGTTTTCCCCCAACACCAATAACAAAGTATGCCGGATTCTTTTTAGCAAATTCATTCTCTCGCTCTTTTGGACTCAAATGAGGATACATTTGTAAGAGCTCTTCTGAATGTATAAATACTATTTCATCCGGTAATATAGGTTCGAATTCCGGATAATATTCAAAGAGAACAAATTCAGTTCGTTTAATTGCCTCATAAATTTTTTGTACGGTTTTTTTGAGGAACGCAAGATTTCTGGAATCTTTTTTCATATGTAATTCCCAATCCCATTGGTCAACATATATTGAATGAACATTATCTAAGTCTTCGTCAGGTCTTAGTGCATTCATGTCGGTGAGGATTCCGTATCCTTCATGAATGTTATATTCAGAAAGAGCTAAACGTTTCCATTTTGCAAGAGAATTAACAACTTCGGCTTTTGCATCGTTAAATGCTTTTACCGGAAACTGTACTTTTCTTTCGATTCCACTTAAATCATCATTTATACCGGTTCCTTGCATTACAACAAGAGGAGCGGTAACTCTTCTCAGGCATAATTCAGAAGTAAATTGAGCTTCAAAGGTGTCTTTTATCAGCTTTATTGCTTGCTCAGTTTGTTTAAGCGAAAGAATTGGCTTGTAATTTTTTGGAATGTAAAGTGAGTTTCCCATAATTCATGTTTTAAATCAATTACCGAAATTGTTCGGCTAATATTTTAAATTCCAGCGAGGGCGATATTCTATCATATAAAATATTGTAAACCGCTCGGGTAATTGGTAAATCTATAGAATATTGTTTGTTAATGTGAGTAATACATGCAACACCGTAGTACCCTTCTGCTATCATATTCATTTCAAGTTCGGCAGAACTTACAGAGTATCCTTTACCTATCATCATTCCAAAAAGCCGGTTACGGCTGAATTGAGAGTATGCGGTAACTAATAAATCTCCTAAATATACTGATTCCTGAATAGAGCGTTGTGCCGGACAAACAATAGACAGAAACCTGTCCATTTCTTGTGTCGCATTTGAAAGTAATACAGATCTAAAATTATCTCCATATCCTAAGCCGTGACTAATTCCGGTAGCGAGAGCCATAATATTTTTTAATACCGCAGCATATTCTATTCCTGCAACATCAGTTGATAGCGTGCAATTTATAAAATACACGGAAAGAGCATGTGCGATTTCTTGTGCAAAGTCTTGATTTTTAGAACCAATAGTAAGGTATGATAATCGCTCTAAGGCAACCTCTTCTGCATGACAGGGGCCGGAAATTACAGCAATAGCATCCTCAGAAACCGAAAATCGTTCTTGTAAAAAACTCGAAATAAGTGTGTCGCTATCAGGCATAATACCTTTAATAGCGGTAACTAATTGTTTTTGCGAAAGATCTTCGGTAATTGCTTCGGTAAGAGAAAGAATAAACTTAGAAGGAACACAAAAAATAAGTATATCTGCTTCAGAAACAGCTTCGTTTACATTATTCGTAAGGTGTAGAGCCGCTGTGTTAAATGAGATATTTGATAGATACAGTGGGTTTTTGTTATGTATTTGCAATCCTTCTATTATTTCTTCTTCACGGATGTACCAATACAGTTTATCAACACGCATGTGTAAGATTTTTGCAAGTGCCGTTGCCCAACTGCCACTCCCTAGTATTGCTATTTTTTTTGATGCACTCATATTATTGTTTCAACCATGTTTTTACTTCGTCTTGAGACGGATTAGTAAGCCCGATTTTGTGCTTTTTATTATACCCACACATATCTTGGTGAAGTTTTGTGTGTTTTATTTCGGTCATTTTTGCGTAGAGTGTATGTCCCATTTTTTGCAAAACCTCTGCCCATTCTTGCGGAATACCTTCTTGTGTAAACACAGAAATATCATCTTTTTTATTAGAAACCTCAGGTTTCATTTGTGGAAAGAATAACACATCTTGAATAGAAGCAGAGTTTGTCATAAACATACACAAACGGTCAATGCCAATACCCATTCCTGAGGTTGGAGGCATTCCATATTCAAGAGCTCGCACAAAATCAAGGTCAATAAACATAGCTTCATCATCACCTTTTTCTGATAATGCTAATTGCTCTTGGAATCGCTCTAGTTGGTCAATAGGGTCATTTAATTCAGAATATGCATTACATAATTCTTTTCCATTAACCATAAGTTCAAATCGCTCGGTAAGCTCCGGATTATCTCGGTGTTTTTTGCAGAGAGGCGACATTTCTTTAGGGTAATCAATAATAAATGTAGGTTGAATATATTTTGATTCACATGCTTCTCCGAAAATTTCATCAATAAGCTTTCCTTTACCCATAGATGGGTCCTGTTCAATACCTAGTTTTGTGCACACAGAACGAATTTGTTCTTCATCCATATCTGAGATGTCAAATCCGGTATGTTCTTTAATCGCGTCATACATGGTAACACGAGCAAACGGACGTTTGTAATTTATTACCGTGTTTCCAAACGGAACTTCCGTTGTGCCGTGAAGAGCAAGAGCAACACGCTCAATCATTTCTTCGGTAAAATCCATCATCCAGTTGTAGTCTTTATACGCTACATAAATTTCCATTACCGTAAATTCCGGATTATGGGTTCTATCCATTCCCTCATTTCTGAAATCTTTCGCAAATTCATATACACCTTCAAATCCCCCAACAATAAGGCGTTTGAGGTATAATTCGTTTGCAATTCGCAAATAGAGCGGAATGTTTAATGCATTATGATGTGTAATAAATGGACGAGCCGCAGCACCACCCGGTATAGCTTGTAGGATAGGAGTTTCTACCTCTAAATACCCTTTTTCGTTAAAAAAGGTACGCATGGTATTTATAATCTTAGTACGCTTTATAAACACATCGCGTACGTGCGGATTAACAACTAAATCAACATATCGTTGGCGGTATCGTTGCTCCGGGTCAGAAAATGAATCGTATACTACTCCATCTTTTTCTTTAACGATAGGAAGAGGTTTAATAGATTTACTGAGAACCGTAATTTCTTTTACGTGAACAGAACGTTCGCCAACTTGAGTTAGAAAGGCATCACCACGAACGCCTATGAAATCTCCAATATCAAGGAGTTTTTTAAAGACTTCATTGTAGAGTGTTTTATCTTCGCCCGGGCAAATTTCGTCTCTATTAATGTATAACTGAACTCTTCCCTCAGCATCCTGTATTTCGCAAAATGATGCTTTCCCCATAATTCGACGGCTCATTATTCTGCCGGCAAGTGATATGTTTTGGAAGTTTTTCTTTTCTATTTCAAAATTCTCGCGAATATCTTTAGAGCTAGCTGTAATGTTGTATTCGTGAGCAGGGTAGGGATTAATTCCTAATTCTCGGAGTTTTTCAAGAGAAGAGCGACGAATAATTTCTTGTTCACTTAATTGTAACATATGTGTATGAAATATAAAAAAATCTTTTTGTTCTTTTTTGAGTTTTTGCAAAGATACACGAAAGTTTGAATACAGAAACAAAAGAGTTTTAAATCAAACCCAGTAAAACCTGTATGTCTGATGAAGATACGTAATTCTCGTATGAACAACAGACTTTTTCTGAACATGCAATTGCAAAAGGTATGGTAGTATCCCAAAATGCTCGGGGTAAATCTTTTGGATGATAGTTTTGAGTAGCATGTTTTTGCAAACAGTGTAAAATGCCTGCATTACAGGTATCTCCTGCTCCTATGGTGCTAATCGGAATAATTTCAGGCACCGCATAAGAGCTGATGTATGATGGGGTATATATTTCTACATCTAATTTATTTTGAGTAAGGATAAGCACAGATACTCCAAATTTTGAAATGGTTTTATAAACCTCTATACCGTTGGTAGTTCCAAAAATATTCATGCAATCTTCATTAGATGCTCTCACAATATCAGCAAAAGAAAGGTTTTCAATAAAAAAAGTATATTCAGGGCTAGATGTTCGTAAAGGTTTACGCATATTGGGGTCGTACATACACATTGTTTGCTTTTTTTTAGCTGCATGAAGCATTGATAGGAGCGTGCCTCTGTTTCTTTCTGAAATAGCATATGAAGACGAAAAAAGCAGGATGTCTGTATTAGTAAACGGAATAGAAGGAAAGCGAACCGTGTCCGGCAGTTGTTTGTAAAACTCGTACGATGCATCATTTTGTTCATTTAAGAACGCTAATGCCAGTGGTGTTTTTGCCTCTGTGTGTTTGTAAATATATGAGGTGTTAACACCATTTTCTGAAAGAAAATCTAAGATAAAAGAACCCGGCTTATCGTTGCCTAGTTCAGAAATAAAACTAACTGCATTTCCTAAACGAGCTAAACTTATAGAAGAATTAAGAGCAGAACCGCCGGCTTTAATTGCCTGCGGTTGCATATTTTTTATAATAATATCCAGTACTGTTTCACCAATAGTATATATCATCCCGGAAAAAATAAAGATAAGACGAGAGCTGTCTTACCATTTTTTAATATCTTCATCAAACTGTAATCTGCGGAAATTAGTAAGAAGATGAAGATTGTCTACTTTTCCTGAAAATATATATGTTTCTCCTGCTCTCACTCGTTCTTCCGGATTGCCTCCAATACCACCGCCGGTTGCTAATCTGTTATTTTCTGTATCAAAGCTAGATACACTGGTATATGGGCCATGAATTCCACTGTTGTCAAGAGCTTTTACAAGAGCTTCTATATAAATTTCATTATACTGAACACTTGTAATCCAAACTTTTATGATTTCTAATCTGTTTATATTTTCAGTTTGTGTAAAAGGAATATAAATAGTGTCTTTTAGGAGTAGAAAAAGAGAATCTAATTCTTTGTTAGCTTCAGTTCTATACACTCTTATAGAATCATTAATTTGCAGAAAACTTGTTATGTCTGTTGGATTTCTTTTTGCCTCAAGCTGAGAAATTTTTTCATGATATGTTTCTGCAATCTGAGCAAAATCTTTAATTGTTACAGAATCGCCGCTCGTGCTACACGAAAAACAAATTGTGCAAATGCCAAGAATTAAAATTAGTAACTTTTTCATACTGTATTATTTATTAGTTGCTTTTGAATATGATTCCACAATACCTTTAATAAATGCAGAACTAAAGCCATTATGCTCCATTTCATTTAATCCTGCTATTGTAATACCGTGAGGGGTGGTAACCTTATCAATTTCATCCTCAGGGTGTGTTTCTAGTTGAAGTAATAATTCTGCAGCACCTTTAGCTGTTTGAGCAGCAATAAGTTGGGCGTCTTCTGCATGAAATCCTATTTGAGTGCCTCCTTGAGATGCTGCACGAATTGAACGTAAGAAAAATGCAATTCCACAAGAACCAAGTGCGGTTGCCGATGAAATAAGCGTTTCGTCGATTACTAAGGTCTTTCCTAACGCATCAAAAATTCGTAAAATACTTTCAAACTCACTGCTGTTTTTCATGTTAGTAGCAATACAAGTCATTGATTCTTGAATACGAATGGCGGTATTTGGCATAGCTCGAGCAATGCAGATTTTATGAGGTATTATTGCTGAAATTTCTTCGATACTTACACCGGTTACAATTGAAACTAAGGAATGTTTTGGGGTAAATGCCGAAGCCGCATTTTGTAATACAGAATATGCTAATTGAGGCAGAACCGCTAAAATAATAATCTCTGCATGTTGAATTGCCTCTATATTGTTATCAGTAAATACGTATCCGTTTTCTGAAAGATTTTTAGGTAAATCAGAAGTTTTTCTGGTTATAATAATATCTTGAGGTTTGTAGATTTGAGAATTAACAAGTCCTTGTGCAATTGACATCCCAATATTTCCCCCACCAATAATTGCTATTTTTCCGGAATAATTCATACGATTATGATTTTTTTATCTGTATGCAAGATAAGAATTTTTTATAGAATTGTAATTGAAAAATTAATTTTTCAAGTGTAATATATGAGAAGTTTTTTTCTAAAAGCAGAAAGGGTTTTATATGTGTGTGAGAATGTCATCAATATATTCTCGCGTATTAGATAAACGGGGAACTTTATGTTGTCCACCCAATTTTCCTTTAGCTTTTAACCAACTGTAAAAAGTCCCTTCGGGAATGCTTTGAACCAAAGGTATATCCAAGGTCATATTTTTATATCGTTTTGCTTCGTAATCAGAATTGAGTTCTTTTAGACTTGAATCTAGAATATTGGTGAATTCTTCTAGAGATTGTGGTTCTTGCTCAAACTCAATAATCCATTGGTGTTTGCCTTTTGATTTTTCTGACATATATATGGGAGCCGCAGTATATTCGCGGATTTTTGCTTTTGTCTTGTCGCATGCTGCTTGTAAGGCACGTTCTGCATTTTCAATAATAATTTCTTCACCAAAGGCATTCATAAAATGCTTTATCCTTCCGGTTATTTTAAATTTGAAGGGATATTTTGACGTAAACATAACCGTGTCGCCAATAATATATCGCCATAATCCGGAATTTGTGGAAATTACAATTGCGTAATTTTTATGTAATTCAATGTCAGAAAGAATAATTGCTTCGGGATTAGATTCATGGATTTGTTCGAGAGGAATAAATTCATAAAAAACGCCCAAGTCTAGCATAAGAAGCATGTCTTCTGTAGAAGGATTATCTTGTATGCCAAAAAAACCTTCAGAAGCATTGTACACTTCCATATATCTCATAGACTCTTTTGGTATTAGAGATTTAAATTGTTCTCGGTAAGGTGTAAAACTAACCCCCCCGTGAATAAATAATTCAAGGTTTGGCCATATCTCGAGAATACTCGATTTTTCTTGAATTTCAAGGATTTTTTTAATGAGTACCATTGTCCACGATGGAACACCGGCCAAACTAACAACATTTTCTTCGCTTGTAATTTGAGCTATTTTATCAATTTTTTCTTCCCATTCATCCATAAGAGCAATTGATAAATCGGGAGTGCGATAGAACTGTGCCCAAAAAGGCATGTTTTGAATAAGAATTGCAGATAAATCACCAAAATATGAATCTACAGAGAATTTGCTAATTTGATGACTACCCCCAAGAGCTAAGCTTTTGCCTTTCCATAAATTAGAGTCAGGGTAAATATGATTGTAAAGTAAAACCGTGTCTCGTCCTCCTCTGAAATGACAATTTTCTAATGCTTCTTTACTTACCGGAATAAATTTGCTTTTATCATTTGTTGTTCCACTGCTTTTAGCAAACCATTTAATGGGACTGTTCCATAATACTGACTGCTCCCCGTTTCTAATACGCTCAATATATGGATGGAGATCTTCATAATAATTGAGAGGTACTCGTTTTTGGAAATCAGCAATATCTCTAATAGTATTGTATGAATATTTGTTGCCCCACACGGTGTCTTTTGCTTCACCAATAAGTTGGAACAGAAGCTCATTTTGGATGTCTTGCGGGTATGTTTTGTACCAATTTATTTGTTGGAGTCTTTTAACGGTTACCCAAGATAGAATTGAATTTATAAATGGCATAGTATGAAATTCATTTCTACAAAAATAGTAATTCTTCTATAACTTCTGTGTCGCTTTTAAGAAAAAGAATAGGCAGAGAATTACTTATTCTTTAGTAAGCTATACATATATGAATTTTCTAGATTGTTATTAATCATAAAGTTTTTGCGTAATAAGCCCTCTTGTTCGTATCCAATTTTTTCGAGAAGTTTAATAGATGCGGTGTTGTTTTGGTATACTTGAGCTTCAATTCTATATATATCTTTTTGTGTAAACAGATAATTATGGATATGTGGAAGACATTCTGACATGACTCCCATGTTTTGGAATGTATCTGTAACAAAAAAACTTATTGTTGCAGTTTTATGAATGGTATTACATATTGCAGAAATAAAAGCTATAGCATATTCAATATGGTTGTTATGATATATGAGCCATGATACTCGGTTTGCTTGTGCAATGTATGCTTGTATGTGTTGAATGTCAGCAGTATTTTTGTAATGTGGAATGCAGGTATATTGGAGCGTGCTTTTTTCTGAAAAAAGCATGGCGTTTTCTTGAGAGATTGATTGTATTTGCTTACAGATATATTGTTCAGAGAAAAGATTTTTCATGGAACGCATTAAAAAATAATGGTTGTTGTTATTAAAGAACGTACATTTTGTATTAACGTAATATTTCAAAAATCCTCTTTCATTTCATAGTACACGAACAGATAATTGCACTCAAAAGAGCATAAAAAAACCCGTATGGACAATCATACGGGTTTTTATTATATGTGTTAGAAAGATTATTTTACGATTTTCGCAACTCCTTCTTCAGTTACAATTACATATACACCAGCTGGTAATTCAGCAATGCTTAATTCACCTTCAGCAGAAGCAACTTCTTGTCCAAGAACATTAAGAACAGAGATAGTACCTGCAGAATATACTACACCACCAATTACTTCAACTGTAGCTTCAGCAACAACTTCAGCGTTGCTTACGCATGATTTACAACCTAAAACAATATCTTTAATTTCAATTGTTTTAACAAGCGTATGGTTAGATGCTGGTCCTGGATCAACTAAGAAGATAATACCAGCAATTTTTGATGCGTCAAGATCCCATTCTTCATCACCACGAGCAGTAACATCTCTTCCCCATAAATTTGGGCTGTATTTGTCAATCATAGCATCAGTGCTATAATCAGCAAAGTCATCATCACCCCATGATAATTTAACAGATGTCCAAGCAGTTGATGCTTCTAAGTTAAATTCAATTTGTAAGTGGTTAGTAACTTTACCATTAAGGTCTTTTAAATCAACACGTAACATTAAATCGTCTTCTGCTTTGTAGCTGAACTCAACAACTTTATTGTCATCATTAGTCATGTCTACAGTGTAACCTACCGCCCAGTTGAAAGTTGCATTGTCAGTTCCGTCAATTGCTTTTGTGAACTTATGATCACCATCAGTTCCATTCCAGTCAAATGCATACACTTCAACACCATCCCAGTTGTCACCGTTTGCTCCTGTGTTAACGATTTTTAAAGCATCGCCGGTCCAAGAAATAACGTTACGACCACTCCATCCAGCATAGTCATAACCGTAATTGTCCTCACCTCCGCTTTTGAAACCTTTTGAAGGAGCTATTTCCACATAAGCAACAGATTCAGTAGAGTCTGCAACTATCCAATTTTCCTGCACTAATTGTGCTGAAATGCTAAAGCTAACAATTAAGCTAGCAATAATAAGTAAACCTTTTTTCATAGTTAAAAATTTAAAACGTTAAATAATTTATTTTTTTCCATTTAATACACAAATGTATAAATTAATAAAATACACTCCAAAGAAATTGCGAGAAAATTACTTAACAATAATCATAGTTGTGTTTTTATAATCATTGCATTCAACTATAATTGAATATACACCTTTTTCAGAAAGTGTGATTTTGTGAGATTGACTGTTTGTTGTTTGAGAGCTCCAGATTTCAACACCTGTTATGGTATATATATGTATTATGTAAGGTGAATTACATAACGTTTCAATTGTGAAAGGGGTGTTTACACTAACCGGATTAGGATATATATGAACAATGCTCGCATGATTTCTTTCTTCAATATAGCTGCTTGTTTGTGTTGATCTATTTTGCACAGGGTGAAGAGCGGTCTCTTGTAGAATTCCATTTTCTGATGTCCTTGCCGAGGTAACAGAATAGGAAACCGTAATAGTTTGATTTGCTAATATTGGTTTGTGTAAAGAAAACAGTAATCTACTCTGATTGTTTTGGAAATAACCAATATTTGTTATAGTTGCAGGAGTTCCATCAACGAGGATAGAAATTTCTGTAGCCAACGGTAGTGTTTCAATGAGTCTATCATAATAGATGTATACCGATTGACCGGTATTATCTGTTAATGCACTCGTAATTTCAGCTTTGCTGGTATTATCTCCCTCTTCAATAGAAAACCAATTTAAATTAAAGCCATCATTTACAACAAATATTTCAATAGTATGTATACCTTCGGTTAGTTCAATAGTTGCTGCTGAGTTTTTCCAAGTATTCCAATTCCCTGTTGTTGGAATGTATATTGACCTAAGAGTGTCTTGAGTAGTTCGTATAATTACTTGCCCATTTCGGGTACCGCCGGAATGTCGTAATGATATTGTATAAACTCCTGCTTGCTGACAATCTATTGTATACCCGAAAATGTTATCTCGCGTAATAAAACCAATATGATAATCGCCACTTATATCACTTGTTGTTTCAAATTGTATATTTCCTTTAAAATAACTTAAATCTTGAGCTTGAATAATGCCCGGAATAGCTTTTGGTGCCGGTGTAGGATTGAGGTTGTTTTCTATAGGCATAGTAATAAATCCATCTAAAAAACCACCAAAACCGGTAGTGATAAAATTATTGTCAATATATGATATGGTATAAGTATATTCTTTAAATAAAGGTTCATCAAGTGTAAATGTAATTATATTGTGTGAGCTTGAAATTGAATATGAAATGGGCTCGGAGTCTTTTTTTATGATAAATCCTGAATTGTCATGATTAAAAGTAATAGGAATATCGGTATATGCTTGAATTATGAAATTGTTGTTAATCACAATAGAGTCAATTACTGGGGAGCGACGAGGGCTTATGTTGATAACCGGATATTGAGAAAAACTTGCCGTGCTACCATCCTCAGCAGAAAAACTAGGATCTGCTGATAGAGCAATTGTGTCATATATCAGAATGCGAGGAGATATAAAAATTTGTAATTCTTTTTTGTTGTCAGTAGTAATAATTGAGTCTATTGTGTGTGTGTGTGCAGATGAATGAAGTTCAATACTATGTTGAGAAAGTACATCTACATCAATGTTTTTTGAAACACGAAGCGTAATAAACTTCCCGTATTTGTCAGTTGAAGCCCATAAAGGAATAAATGGTGCAACAGCTAACTCGTTTGTTATGTATAAACTGTCAATAGGTAAAATAGGTAAGCTTGAAATGCCGTGGATAGATTCTCCTGAATAGTGTAAATAAAGCAGTGTGTCTAATCCTTGAATACTTGTATTAAGACTTAGTAATACTTGATTTTGATTACTACCGATTTCAATACCGGTAATTGGGATTTCTTGATTATTATTACGTACCGTAAAATCAATAATTGCTTGGGCATTATTAAGAATTTGCAGTGGGTTAGAAGCTGTTACCAGAATTTTGTCGTCATGTCCTTCTATTACTTGTGCAGTAATTAAAGAGCTTCTTTCAAAAGGTGTTATTTCAAATAAAAGAGCAGAATACGCAGGGAGTGTATATGAGAAAGAATTATTAGAAATGCTTGAAACAGCAGAAAATTCCCGAACAGTGCTGCTTGTTTGGTCAAACCCAAATACCTTTGCGTGAGAATAATAGTCTCCTCCTAAGTTAAAATCGCTTGTTTGAGTTTGATTAGTTTTATTAATTACCACAATTCGCAACATCCGATTTTCATCAATTGAAGCTACGGTTGATACGGTAAAATTATCATTTGTTTGAGCTTTAACTGAGGTAGAGCCAAAAGAACTGCCTTCTCCATCATAATTTAAATATAGATTGTAGGCCGAATGAGCAAATGTTCCATATTGATCCCATTTGTTTGCCATATACACGCCTTCTCTTCCAAATATACCCAAAACATCAGCGATTGCTAATCCACCGGAAAAATGATTTTCAGCATCAAATTTAAACTCTGTAAAAGCCAGTTTAGTGCCAGGATAATAGGTGTCTATTGATTGTTTTAATTTTGGAATAAGCATGACTCTGCCCGGGAAAATCACTTCAAGATAATACACACTATTATAATCTTCGTCCCAGAATGCTCGCGGAGCTTGCAGTCGAGCTTCAACCATATCATCGGCTATGAGTTGAGCAGCTGTTGCTGTTCCATCAAGATTAACAACACGTTTTCTTGTTGTTCTACCTTGAGCTTCAGGATACCAATGGAATGCTAACACATCAAGAAGACGTTTGCCTTCATGCAGTTCAACCTTTCGTAAAGAATCTAGATAATAATCTACAAACCAATCATAGTTGTTTGCTGTACGAATACTTGACCATTCGGGAAAAATATTATTAAAATGAAGAGCATCCCACCAACCGTAAAACATAGGTCCAAACACTTCTGCTTCGGGAGAGAATTCTTTAACAATACGAGCTATCTCAACAGTTTTGTGAAAAAATTCATCAATTGTTAATTTTTCGGGACGAATGCGTGGGTGTGTGCTTGCCCATAATGCCGGCTCATTGTCAATTCCAAAACCGTCAATACCACCTTCTCCTATTGCTCCAAGTTTTTGTGTTAAATAGTTTACATATTCGTCAAGAAATATTTTACCGTCTGTTCTATCCGGCTCTAATGATAATTCACTACCTTTTCTAAATACAATTGAGTCCCATCGGTGGCTTGGTGCCATTTGTTCTAGGGGAACTATACCATTTCCATCTGCGGCAACATATCCGGCAGCTTGCAAGGTTATTAGAGAATATTGATTTCTTGATTTTGCTTGCTGAACATTTCTCAATACTACAATGCCCGGAATATCTCGCTCGTTTGCAGGAATAGATGTTGCTAAGAAACCGTCAGATGCATGATTCCAGTCTTGTCCTGCGTTTGAGTAATTGTTTTCCCAATTGTATGTAGTAGTTCTGTTTCCGCCCCATCTCATTGCTGTTGCATTTGTTGTGGGAATATTTCCTCCATATATATATGGACTAATCGGACGTTGGTTTTCAGTTACGGAAATATCTATAGTAAGATTTTGAGCACATAATACTGTTGTAGCAATTATTGCTGTTAGTGTTACAAATTGTTTTTTCATATTCTATATTGTTTAATATCCTAACTTGTTCCCTTATCATTATATTTATAGTAAAAAAAAACCTTGACTTGCACATTTACAATATATGCAATCAAGGAGTATTCTTTCTATATTATATAGTAAAAACTATATCTTAAACCTTTTTATTTTTCAACTTTAAACGGGCTGTTTGTTGTAACAGTTCCGTCTGCCAACTCATAGTAAATTTTTCCGTCAACAGAATACACTAAAGGAATTCCTTTTTTTCTGTTTTCTTCTTGAACTTTTCTAACGGCATGATTGCCGATTGATTCAATTTCAAATCCTTTTAAATATAAATTTAAATCAGAGAATTTCTTGACCTCCATATAGAATCTCGTTTTAAAATTGTTCTACAAATTTATAAAAATATTCTTTGTTTTTTATAAAAAATTCATTTTTTATTCCCAACGCTATCTCAATAAACTTATTTTCAGAGTTATAAACTAAGTACCATTTGTCACATAAATTTTTATAATGATTCCAGAAATTTTCTTTACTTCTATAGTATCTGCGAATCACATCTTTGTCGGGAACGTGATGCCCACCTTTCAAAACCCGTTCTTTAATTCGTTCAATGCAAACCATTGGAGAATATAAAAAAACATATACCATGATAACTTCATATCCTTTTTCATGAAATTCGGGTATCATTTTATTGAGATATGAACCGGAAAGAGTACTCTCAATTAAAATGCTTTCGCCTTTGTTTTTGTAATCTCTGAGTTGAGTGAAAAAAACTTTACCGGCACTCACACTCGCTTTACTCATATCTTCAGGATTTAGTTCTTTAGCAATATCATCGGCATTTAAACACTTCATTGGATGTAATGCTAAATAACTGCGAGTAAATGTTGTTTTTCCGGATCCGTTTGGCCCTCCAATAATAACCAACTCTCTTTTTTGTGCCATACGTTTTTCTAACAGCGCGTTATTTAAAACTTCAAATATCCAAAAAATGCGTAAAACAACAGGTATGTATTTCTGTTTTTTTTGTGAAATAAAAAAGGCAGAGAAGAAATCTCTGCCTCGCATCCTAAATAAATACTAACCTAAGAAAGGTCTGTTGAGAAGATTATTTATACGTGCTAATGCACATAATTTTCTAATTCAAAGATAATCTATGTAATTACGATACAGAATATTGAGATTCTAAAAAGTGAAAAAAAAATGGTGAAGCGATTTAAAATGTGGGTTAAATTTAAAAAACGAATGGCAAAGTTTATATAAGTAAATTGCATCCGCGTAAATCTGCAGTGTCTATTCTGCCTTCAACCGTAAAATTGGTGTCAGATGTTTTTCTGCCAATATCTTGTGTTTCAATAAAAGCACATGAGTATATATTTGCTAAATCAATAACTGAGATAATTCCGGATTTGTTAGTTGGGGCAAATTCAAATGGGTCGTGTATGTCCCTGATTTTTATTTGCATCCAAGGTGGGGGGGTAAATATACCATTTTTCTGAGCATATGCCTGAGAAAGCAATTCTGTCATTCCATACTCCGAATGTATTTCAGAAACAGAAAAACTTTTTTGTAATCGTGCATGTAACTCGTCTCGTGTTATTTCTTTTCTTTTTCCTTTCATTCCACCGGTTTCAATAATGGTAATGTTTGGGTGTGATACGGTATACTTTTCGGCAAAATCAAGTAATGAAAAACTAACCCCAAAGCATATAATTTTTTTATCTTGATTTGATTCAATAATTGAGTACAGTTCATGTTCCGATTTTAAAAAAAATCCACTGTTCGTGTGTTTTGATTTTTCAATAAATTTTGAAATCATATATATAAGAGAGGAATTGGGGTTTTCCATATATGATGGTAACAGTCCAAGTATGAGGTATTCAGAAAGACTTCCGTATATTGATTCAAAGTGTAGGTGTGTGGCGGTGTTATATACGTCCGGCGAGTATATAAAATGGCAGCTTCTTATTCCTTGTGTTCCTGAACTTGTGAAAAATAACTCAGGTTTATTTTTGGTGCTTATAACCCTGTGAGTTTTGAAAAAAGAAATCGGCAGAAAAGGAATATCGCTACTTCTAGAAACGGATTTAGGATGTTTGCCTCTAATGTTTACAAACTCTGAGTAGAGAGAGTTGTGCTTATATTGATAGCTAAATAATTCAAGTGCACACGATTCAAATTCTTCATGTGTTTGTATAGAAAATATCTTTTGTTCTAGAGGAATATTTCGCATATAACACTCAGTTCTACATCTATAAATACGGTATCTCAAAGAACAAAACTAGTAAATTAACTTGAGTATGATTATGTTTTTGAGTGTATATCTTTTAGAAATGAGGTTTTTAAGTTTGTGCATGATATTTTTTTATTGATTAGATAGTTATTAGTACGTGTTAAATTGATAGTTTTGTATATGTATTTTTTTCTATGAACAGATTATTATTTTTACTTCAATATAGTATTCTTTTACTCAAAGCTTTTACCGTACGTAGATTTGTTAATCTTGTATTTTTACGATGCACCTATTTTTTGTCGTGGTGTTGTAATATTCATATTTTTAAGGCACGTCCTGCATTTTTAAGTGTTGAGCCAACTAACACCTGTAATTTGCGATGCCCTGAGTGTCCAACAGGAATGCTTTCTTCAGAAACACCAAAAGGGTTTATGTCCTATGATGTATATTCTCATATTATACCGCAGATTGCAAAACATACTTGGTTTGTAAACTTGTATTTTCAAGGAGAGCCGTTTTTACATACGGGTTTTATTTCCATGATTGTTTTTGCTAAGAAATATAATATTGTGGTAAGTACGTCAACTAATGCACAGTTTATTACGTCAGAAAATGTAAATGAACTAGTTGTGTCTGGAATTGATAAGATTATTATTTCTCTTGATGGACATTCGCAAGAAATATATGAAATGTATCGAAAAAACGGTTCTTTAGAAAAGGTTATTTCTGCCTTACAATGTATATCTGAAGCAAAAAAGAAACATGGGGTAAAAACACCACTTGTTGAAGTTCAATGTTTGCTTTTTAAACATACAGAAAAGCACACTCACGAAATTAAAAAATTGGCTCAAAAACATGGGGCAAATATGGTGGTTTTTAAAACGGCTCAGTTTTATAATCCTGAAAATTTTCATATGTTACCAGATGCCAAAAATAGCAGATATTTTTTCAACGAACAAACTCAAGAGTTTGAGCGTAAAAAACCAATAAAAAATAAATGTTGGCGAATGTGGAGTTCTGTTGTAATTACATGGAATGGTACCGTAATTCCTTGTTGTTTTGATAAAAACAGCACGTATGCATATGGTTCTTGTGAGAAAATGAAATATTCAGAAATTATAGAGTCTGATATAGCTAAAAAATTTAAAAAAACGGTTCATGGCAATAGAAAAAAAATACCAATGTGTAAAAATTGCACATCATAATATTTTTTTTTAAGAATCATGTTCGTGTATTTTATTATTTTTGCAAAAAGTGAGGGATAAAAAAATGCGAAAAAAAAGACAAATTCTCATATATGTCGTGTTTGATTTGCTGTCGGCAATTCTATCATGGACTGCATTTTTTTTATTGCGTAAAGGTTTTATTGATGCTACGTTTGGCACCACAGAACAAGCTATTCGCTTAGATTCAAATTATTATTATGGACTCGTTTTTATTCCAATGATGTGGTTGTTTTTATATTATTTAAACGGCTATTATAAAAACACGTATCGTAAGTCTCGATTAAATGAATTTGTTCAAACATTTTTAATTACTGCCCTTGGAAGTGTAATAATATTTTTTGCAATTCTTTTAGATGATATTGTTGAAACGCATCAAACCTATTATAAATCATTATTATTTTTATTTACTACTCATTTTGTTATAACATACATACCCCGTGTTATAATTACAAGTATTACCAATGCAAAAATTCATACGAGAAAAATTGGTTTTAAAACCTTAATGATAGGAAGTAATGAAAAAGCTCTTAAACTATATAAAACCTTAGAGAATAAGAAAAGAGCTTCCGGAAATTTCTTTGTGGGCTTTGTTAATGTAATATCTCAACAAAAATTTATTTTAGCTGATTATTTACCGCATTTAGGTCATTTAGATATAATAGATTCAGTTATTAAAGAGTATGAGGTAGAAGAGGTTATTATTGCAATAGAATCTAAAGAGCATCAGTATTTAGAGCAGATTTTATATAAATTAGAAGGTATTCGAGTTGATATAAAAGCCATTCCCGATAATTATGATATTATTTCAGGTAGAGTAGAGTTAAATTCTATTTATGACGAACCGCTTATATTTATTAGTCATGATCTTATGCCTGAGTGGCAAGAGAATGTGAAACGTGCAATGGATGTTGGGGTGTCAATTTTGTTTTTGATTATTTTTTCTCCTCTGTATTTGTTTTTAGCTTTAGGCGTTGCATTTTCTTCGCCGGGTCCGGTATTTTATAAACAAAAAAGAATTGGGATTCACGGTAAACAGTTTTATATCTATAAATTTAGATCTATGTATGTAGGTGCAGAGAAAAACGGTCCCGAATTAACGCAAGAAAATGATGACAGGGTTACAAAGTTTGGTGATTTTATTAGGAAGTATCGTTTAGATGAATTGCCTCAGTTTTTTAATGTTCTTAAAGGAGATATGTCTTTAGTTGGGCCTCGCCCTGAACGGCAGTTTTATATAAATCAGATATTGCCTCATGCACCTCACTATAAACATTTGCAACGAGTTAAGCCGGGAATCACATCTTGGGGGCAAGTAAAATACGGCTATGCTAAAAATGTAGATGAAATGATAGACCGCTTACAATATGATATTATTTATATAGAAAATATGTCAATTTATCTTGACATAAAAATATTGTTTTATACAATTAAAACGGTATTCTTAGGGAAAGGATTATAATCGTCCTTCTTCAATCATCATAATAATCCGTTCTATTAATAAATCTTCTCCTTTTGCGTCATATTCTGACTTAAGCGATTCTCCAAACATACGAGCTACTTGTTGCCATAAAAATGCCTGCATGCCGCCACGTAATTCTTTTATTATTTCATATGTGGTTTTGTCGAGTTCTCGGTCAACCAATTTAATGAGAATGCGTCCTTGGCGAACGGTTAATTTTTTTAATTCTTCAGCATAAATAGTCATGAGTTCACTTTCTTTCTCTTTTACATATTTACGTCTGTCTCGGTTTTTGTGAATAGTGTCTAATCCTAATTGGATTTCAATCATAGTACGCCGTGCAATTTGGGAGTACGGATATACTTTCTTAACATCTCTAACAAGTCTTTGATATCGTAAGTAATCATCGTGAGTGTTAAATTGGAGAGGTGGAAAAATAGTTACTTGTTGTACTCTAACAATACCAAGCGTGTCTCCATTTACAACAATTGCAGGTAAAATAAAGCCGGAGCTAACATTAATGTTTTGTCCATAGCTGCTAATTTTTATTGCTAATACTAGTAGTGTTATAAAGAGTGCTCTCATTGTTTTAATATAAAGCTAAGGTTTTATTCAAACATGTATATCTGTTTAGATGTTTAGCGAAACAAATATACTATCTTTTTTATCAATTTGTGTTCCGTAATTTTTAATAGGAGGGTTATATATTTATACGAACACTGCTTTAAAAATAATTGATTTGTTTTATAGGCAAAAAAAAAAAGGTATTATTGCAGTGATTTTATGTTTATTATGGAAATAATTATTGATGCCGGAAATACCTGTGTTAAAGTGTATTTTTTTAATGCAAATACTGTAATAAAAAAAATGCAGTTTGCGTATGACGAGCAACAAGAACTATTTAATATGCTTTCTGAGTATAGCAACTACATGTTTATTCTGTCTGATGTGAAGTCTGTGATCGCTCCAAAAATGCGTAGCTTGTTTAAAAAACAAACCTTTGTTTGCGAATCAACAGGTAAACTACCTATAGAAATAGATTACGAAACAAAAGAAACATTAGGGTTTGATAGAATTGCAGATGCAGCAGGTGCGGTTTTTTTGAGCCCTAACACTCATAAACTCATAATTGACATGGGAACAGCAATAACAATTGATTATGTGTCTGATAAAAATATTTTTGAGGGAGGTGTAATTTCTCCGGGAATGCATATTAGATTTGCCGCTTTACATGAGAAAACTGGAAAATTGCCATTAGCTTCGTATTCAGATCAAATTAGTTTGTGTCCTAAATCAACACTCCACGCAATAGAGAGTGGTGTGGTTCAGGGAATTGTATTTGAGATACATCAATATATAGCCGAATACAAAACAATATTTCCGGATATTCAGGTGTTTTTATGTGGCGGTGATGCTTTTTTCTTTGAAAAAATGGTAAAAAAGCCCATCTTTGCAGAGCCAAATTTACTAGCTTTTGGATTACATTCAATATATAATTATAATGTTACATAAAATAAAAATTTTTGCAACACTTGTGTTTTTAAGTGGATATGTATATTCACAACAGCAAACAAGTTCACCGTATTCTGAATTTGGATATGGAGATGTATACTCTAACAGTTTATATTCAAGAACAGGAACAGGAGGTGCCGGTATTGCAAGCAATCATCCTTTTTCAATAAGTTTTTTAAATCCGGCAGGACATGCCTCTGTGCAAAAAGAACGTTTTATTTTTGAAACAGGTGTTGGGTATTCTCAAAGAATATTGCAAAAAAATAATGTGAGTTCATTAACTAATACTACCGGAGTTGAATATTTTGCATTTTCTTTTCCGGTTATTTCAGAGAAATGGTCAAGTTCTATTGGTATATTACCGTTTTCAAGTGTTGGATATGATATTAACATTAGTGCAACTGAATATACATCTCATTCTTATGGGAGTGGAGGAATTAATCAGGTTGTGTGGGGCAATGCGTTTAAACCTTTTGATTTTCTTTCGGTTGGTTTTCATGCTCGATATGTATTTGGAGAAACTTATAGAAAAAACATTATTACTTTTCCAAATAATCCCTATTCATTTTCTGCAGAAAAAAGAGATATTGTTAAAACTAATGGTATTATTTGGGACTTTGGGTTTTTGTACACCTATACTATTTCAGAAAAGTCAAGTTTGCAAATTGGGGCAACATACAGAGATAAGCAAACAGTTGCATATACTCAAAATACGTTTCTTGCTTCTTTCCAATCTATAGGTGATCAGCCGGATATTTATATCGATACCTTAGATAATACATTTGTTGATGATAAAAGAACAGACCTTCCACAAAAAATTGGATTTGGAATTGGATATTCGGTTAAAGAAAAAATGCAGATTTTGTTTGATTTTGATACGGATAATTGGGATAGAATTTTTGTGTATGGAGAAACAAATAATCAATTACAACGAGTGAATTCATATAGACTTGGAGTAGAATATATTCCTAATATTAGGTCAATGTCTTATTTTCAGAGGTTACCATATAGATTTGGTGTAAATATAACTCAATTGCCAATATATAAAATGGAATCAAGCGGAGTTGTATCACCAATTGATGTAAGTGTAAGTTTTGGCACAGATTTTATTTTTAGAAATACAAGTAATAATATTTCACCAACATTTGTAATTGGAAAACGGCAAGATTTTTCTAATGAACATGCAATGAGTGAATTATTTTTTATGGGGAAACTAACTGTTCGATTACATGAACATTGGTTTTTTCAACGTAAAATTGATTAAAAAACAGAAATTTGATTTCTTAAAAACGTAGAAAACATGAAACGGCTAGTTAAGGTATTTGTAGGGTGCAGTTTATTTATAAGTATAACTGCTTCAGCTCAAACGGAAGTGTATCAGTATGGCTCAGGGCAAGATAGTATTCGTTGCTTAGAAAATTTATCGGTATATCAAAATCGGTATAGAAATGAAGAACGAACAGGAGTCTTTTCTCCAGAAACTATTAAAGCATGGCGTTATGCGTTTTTTAATTGCCCTCTTGGTTCAAAAAACATGTATAGTCCTCACGGTATTAAAATATTTGAAACTCTGGCTAAAGCCGCTCCAGACAAACAAACACGAGATGCATATATTGACACGATACGGTTAATTTATGACAGACGTATAGAGTATTTTGGCGAAAAAGAGCAGTATATAGGACTAAAAGGTGCAGATATTTTTCTTTTAGACCAAAATTTATTCGAAGAAGCGTATGCCTTGTGTAAAGAATCGGTTGAAGCTCTTGGAAATAAATCAGATATTAAAACGGTAATAGTTCTCATGCAAACTGCTGTAGCAAAAGTTTCTAGGAATACCTTAGAAAAATCAGAAGCTATTTCATTGTATCAAAAATTAGATGAAATTCTAGCATTTAAAAAACAAGATAATTGGAGACGAAACTTGGAGTCAATTTTCTTGCGACTTAATCCTAGTTGTGATGATTTAATTGCTGTTTTTAAAACGCAATTTGAAGCTAATCCAAATGATGTTGATTTGTTAAAAAAAATAACTACACACCTTGCGAAAGATTGTAGTGCAAGTGAGTTGTATTTTAACGCAGCGGTAAATTTAGATAAAATTGAGCCATCAGCTCATTCTAAACGTTCTATTGCTGAAATGTTACTTGCTAAAGGGAGCACAAGTGAGGCGATAAGTTATTTTCAAGAATCTGTTAATTTAGAAGAAGATGAAAACCAAAAAGCAGAAACATACTTTAGAATGGCTAATGTTGTAATACAGAATCATCGTCAAAGTGTTACTTATGCAAATAGAGCCCTGGCTCATAACCCAAATATGGGGCGAGCACTTTTATTAATAGCTCGTCAATATGTTGCCGGAAGTGATGAATGTGGAAAGGACGAAGAGCATCCGATAATTGAAAAGTGGAGAGCATTATGGGCTGCAGAAGATTTGTGTATTCGTGCACGTACCCTTGACCCTAGTGTAACAGCACAGGCAAATGCCGATATCGCAAGATATAGAGGCAACTTCCCCGATGTTGAAACTATGTTTGCGTACAATATAATAGAGGGCTCAGCTCAAACTATAAATTGTTGGTTTACTGCTACAACTCAAGCAAAAGCTCGAAAATAAAAACGTAAAAATTTGATGCGAATATATCGTACATTATTTGGGAAAAGCATCATAACACTTAGTGTTGTGATGCTTTTTTCTTGTAAAAATGATATGAAAAACATTGTCAAAATATCTGAAATTGAAACAATGCCAGAACTTTCGGGTCGAAATATGTTTCTTTCAGAAACAGAGTTTGGAAATAGAACCATTTCGGTTTTTACTCCAAAACTCTTAAAATATTCGCAAGAAAATTCAAAATATGACAGTCCACGAACAATTTTTCCGCAAGGAATAGAAGTGGTTCACTTTAGTGAATATCCAGATACACTTTCAATGATACGAGCAGATTATGCTTCTCTTTTTGAAGAAACTCAAAAATGGGAAGCAAAAGGAAATGTGAAAGCTCAAAACTCAAAAGGAGAAATTCTGCAAACAGAATTTTTAATTTGGGATCAAAAAAGAGGAGTTATTTATTCTAATCAACAAGTTAAAATAACAACCGCAGAAGATATAATATTTGGACATGGATTTAGATCTGATGATAATTTTGAAAATTGGGAAATACAGCATGTCACGGGTGTTTTTTCGTTTAATGAAGATAACTAATTTTTATAACATAATAAAAAAAAGTATTTTTGATAAAAATACTTGAACGTAATGAAAAGTAAAATTTTAGAATATATGTGGCTTGTGATATCTATTGTGTCATTAATTACTAGCTTAGATGCGTATAGTAAACAAGGATACTCAAAAGATTTTACATTATTTCTTGGGGTAGCAGCCCTTGCGTTTTTTATGTATTTCTTTCGAAAAAAACAAAGAATGAATAATTCACAACATTAATACGTAATTATGACGGAGTTATTCATTATTTGTGTGTCATTATGTTTTTCGGCTCTTTTTTCGGGTTTGGAAATAGCATATTTTAGTTCAAATAAGCTCAAAAATGAAATTGATGCAAAAAAGGGGCATGTATCTGCACATATTATTTCATTCTTTCTTACTCGTCCAAATTTATTTATAACAAGTCTTTTAATAGGAAATAATATTGCTCTTGTAATATATGGAATAATGACCGCGGTGTTGCTTGAGCCGGTATTAGAATTGTATATATCTGCAGATGCACTTATTATTTTAATTCAAACAATTATTTCTAGTATTGTAATAATATTTACGGCAGAGTTTCTCCCCAAAGCAGTATTTAGGATATATGCCAATACCGCATTAAATACTTTTGCTATTCCAATGTTGCTCTTATATATAGTATTATATCCTATTACTATTATATCTAATGTAATATCACGAGTGTTTTTGTTTTTTGCAGGCATTAAGAAAAACGATTTGCGAAAAATAAAAGAATTCGGAAAAATTGATTTAATGCATTTTCTCTTAAATAATTCTGCCGAGTCAAAACCTTCAATGCAAGACAAAAATAACTTTAAAATTTTCCTTAATGCATTAGAGTTTTCGTCAGTTAAACTTAGAGAGTGTGTGCGTCCTCGTAATCAATTAGTAACAGCACATATTGATGACACAATTGATGATGTTACCCCGAAGTTTGTTGAATCAGGATATTCAAAAATCCCTATTTATAAAGAATCCATTGATAATATTATTGGCTATATTCACTCTTCAGATATATTGAAAAACCCGGAGTCAATTTCAGCAATTCTCAGACAAATTCCATATGTTCCCGAAACAATGGGAGCTAAAAAGTTATTGTCTCAATTTATTAATAAACAGCAAAGTATTGCCGTAGTTGTTGATGAATTTGGCGGAACTAAAGGAATTGTTACGGTTGAAGATATTATTGAGGAAATTTTCGGCGAAATTCAAGATGAACATGATTATGAGAAACTTGAAGAAAGAAAAATTAATGATGCTGAATATATCTTTTCCGGCAGATTAGAAATAGATTATATTAATGAAAAATACAATTTGAATATTCCAATATCTGAAGAGTACGAAACAATTGCAGGGTTTTTCTTAGATTATTACACGCATTTCCCCGCAGTTAATGCAGTTATTACAATTGGAGACATTCAGTTAACTATAATTAAAATAACAGGAACAAGAATAGAATTAATTCATGTAAAAATATTAGAAGAATAAACTAAATATTCGTATTTTTTTTATCTTTGCGGTCTTAAAAACTAAACATAGAAATAATGTCAGCTATACAAAAACTAAGAAGTAAAACAGGATTAATCACGATTTTTATCGGAGCAGCTCTTTTAGCCTTTATCATTACAGATTTAGATCCTCAAATGTTTTCAGCAATCACTGGTAACAATTCGGTAATTGCAAAAATTAATGGTGAAAAACAAGAGTATGATGCATACTATGATGTGTTTGAGCGTTTCCAAAGACAGCTTCCTGCAGATGCTTCTGATATGCAGCAGCAAGGTATATACAATCAAGCATGGGAAGCTTTTGTTGCACAAACAGTATATGAGGATGTGTATAAAAGAACCGGTGTTGGAAAATTTAATCCTTGGTTAAATATAATTGGTATTTCTCAAAGTGAATTTGAAGATATAATGATTGGAGAAAATATTGCTCCTGAAGTATATATGGCAGATATCTTTAAAAATCCACAAACAAATATGTTTGATAAACAGATACTTATTCAAACATTATCAAATCTTTCATTTATTAGAACAGAATATCCGGATTTTTATCAAGAATGGTTGCAATTTGAAATTGGAATGCATCAAAAAATTCTTGAAAATAAAATTAATGCAATTGTTGGAAAAGCATTATTGCCAACTAATTTAGAGATTGAATTTGGTGTGTTAGAGGCAGAAAAAGTTGTTGATATTGAATTTGTGAGAATTGATTATTCTCGAATTGCTGATTCTTTAGTTACGGTAAGCGATGCGGAAATTCAAAATTATTATAAAAATCATAGAAATGATGCTCGTTTTGAACAAGAGGAAAGTGTAACGTTTGAGTATATTACTTTTGAAATTCAGCCAACGTTTGAAGATATTAAAAGAACAGAACAAACAGTTTATAATTTAAAAGATGGTTTTATTAATGCAAGAAATCTTATAAGTTTTTTAAATGTAAACTCCGACCTTAAACATGACCCTTCATATCATAAAAGAGGCACATTGCCGCCTACTATTGAAGCGTTTGCTTTTGAAGGAGAGATTAATAGCATTACTGATGTGTATTTTGAAAACAATATGTATAAGGTTGCCAAAATCTCTGATATTCGTTATGCCGCAGACTCTGCTCGTGTTCGTCATATCTTAGCAGCTGGTCCTGATGCAATGCAGCTAATAGACAGCTTAAAAACAGTTTTGGAAAATAAACAAGCTAGTTTTACAGATTTGGTAACCCAATATTCGGCTGATGAAGCTTCAATTCCAAATGGTGGTGTGTACGAATGGTTTACTGAAGGGCAAATGGTTCAATCGTTTCAAGATAGTAGCTTTTTTGGTGAAAAAGGAAAGTATTATATTGTACCCTCACAATTTGGAGTGCATTTAATTGAAATTCTTGATCAGGGGCCAAAATCTAAACGAGTTCAAGTACAGTATTTAGCTAGAACTGTTCAGTATTCAACAGAAACTCGTAGAAATGTGTATTCTAAAGCAATTTTATTTGCTTCTGAAAATCAATCAAAAGAAGATTTTGATAATTCAGTAGCTCAAAGTACTGATCTTGTAAAAAGAATTGCTGACCGCACAACTCCAAATCAGAGAACATTACCCGGATTACGAGATTCTCGTGATGTTATTAGATGGGCACATAAAAATAAAAATAAAGTAGGTCAGGTTTCTGATATCTTTAATTGTGGAGATGCTTTTGTTATTGCTATTGTTACAGAAGTGCATAATAAGGGGGTTAAACCACTCGATGTTGTGAGAGAAGAGATTAAAACTATTCTTATTACCGATAAAAAGAAAGAATATATTGCACAGCAAATTGCAAGTAAGAATCCTACGAGCATACAAGCTATTGCTGATATGTTTTCTGTTACTGTAGGAGAATCTCAAAATATTTCTTTTGCTTCTGCATCTGCCAATAATGTAGGTAGAGAACCTAAGGTGCTTGCAACTGCAAGTTTAATGGAGCCGGGTAAACTATCGTCTCCAATTATGGGGGAAGTTGGGGCATTTGTTATTGTTGTGTCTGATGTAAGAACGGATGAGTTTGTAAATTCGGATATGATTCTAACTCGTATGCAAATGAGCAGAAGATTTCTTCCTAATAGTATTTTCCCATACTTGAAGGAAAAGGCAGATGTTCAGGATTTTAGAATTAAATTTTTCTAATTAGAAACATTCTTTTGTTTTACGGTATACGAAACAGCAAAATCTTCATATGATATTGACTGTGTGCTGTAGGTGCTATTCTGTATTTTTTCGGTATATGATGATATGTTTTTATTGCGTAACAATATCGCACATAACATTCCTGTAATAAAACCGCTTATATGTGTTTCCCATGATATTGCATTATCTTGAGGAATCATTCCCCAGATAAAACCACTGTAAAAGAATAGTATCATAAAGGAAAGAGCTAATAATCTTCGCTCTTTTTTTAAAAATCCAAAGAAAATAATAAAGGAAATGCAGAAATATACTATTCCGCTTGCACCAATATGGTAGGCGTCTCTCGCAAAAATCCAGGTTATAACTCCGGGAAGTATATACGATGCCGTAAATAATAGATGTGCAATAGAGTGAAACCGATAAAAAAGTATTGCGAAAAGAATACTTAATGAAAACGCATTAGATAACACATGCGACCAAGATCCATGAAAAAGCGGGAAAAGAAAAATCCCCAAAACATTTTCAAGTTCCCTTGGTCTTAGACCATACTGAGCAAATGAAGAAGCCGTATATGTTTCAAACAACTTTATTGCTAAAAGTACACATAAAAATATGGAAGGAAATAGATATAGTTTTATAAAATTCATACGCACAGGTTAAAAAAAATGAAAATGCGATATCTCAAGTTCATTATTGTAAAAATAACTCATGTAAAAAGTGATAAAATATAGCATTTTTCATGAAATATTATTATTTTAGCTAAAATAATGTATACTTTTGTAAAACTAGTATTGTAACGGTTTTAAAACTTTCTTTAAAAACAGTAAAACATGAAAAAATTTGTACATGTAACAATAGTTGCTATTTCAACAGTTCTTGCCGGAATGTTTTTATCGGCATGTGAGCCCGAATATAGAGGAATTGATTGTAAATATGCAGGCCTTCAAATATTTGAAAAGGTATATGGTCCGGATTCTTCTATCGTAATATATCCTATTATCACACCTAACAACTATGATTTTTGTGACTCAATGGTATATGATGGCGGTGATGGCGGATCAGGAGCATGGGTGAGACCTGATGTTTTGGATCCAAGTTTACTGTGTACAGAAGAGGAAGCTCTTGAGTATATCCGACAAGGTATTTATAATAAATGTCCTTGTAGAATAAATCCCGAAGACTTAGTTGATGATAGAAATCCTAAGTTTGAAATTATAGGAATAGAAAAATTCAAATACAATAAATTATTTATTCGTGTGCCGAATGATACTATTAAAATAAGAACATATATTGACTATAAAAATGTAGGTGATGTGTTCCAAGGAATTGTTTCTACCGACACGGCATTAGGGTACTATGAGTTTTATAATTCACGTTTGTTAGCATCAGGTATTTATGAATATGAATTAATATTATTTAAAGATCCTGATCATCAGGTTGCTTTTGATACAATTATAAATAGATTTGCAATTATCACATCTCGGTATAGAGAAAAAAATCGTAATTGTCTTGAATTTGCTAGACATAAAGACGATCCACTACTTAAATAATAAGTACGCAAATCTTTTAAATATTATTAGAAAATTATTGTTCCATTTCAATTAATTGACTTATATTTGTCAACTCAAAAAAAGAATTAAGTTAATTATTTGATAATTAAAATTATAACAAAATGACAAAGGCAGATATCGTAAACGAGGTTTCGAGAAAAACGGGTATTGAGAAGGTAATAGTTCAAAAAACTATTGAGTCGTCAATGGAAGCAATTAAAGGTGCTTTAAAACAAGGAAATAATGTGTATTTACGTGGTTTTGGTAGCTTTATCGTGAAAAAGCGTGCTAAGAAAACAGCAAGAAATATTTCTAAAAATACAACTATAATCATTCCTGCTCATAATGTTCCAGCTTTTAAACCGGCAAAAACATTTGTGAATGTAGTTAAATCTAGTGTGAAATAATTAATTCAAGAAGCATTATGCCGAGTGGAAAAAAACGTAAACGCCATAAAATGGCTACACATAAAAGAAAAAAACGTCTTAGAAAAAATAGACATAAAAAGAAATAAAATATCTTTTTTATAACACTATAAGTATTAATCCTTTGTAGCTTTCTTTGCTTCAAAGGATTAATAATTAATAACAGTTTGAAATAACACGCTTTGTATGTTGCTATCGTGAATGTTCATGTTGTTGTATAAAAAAAATCTCATCGAAGAATAAATTCTGTGAATAAAGAAATCATTATACGGAGTCAAGATTCAACAATTGATATCGCTCTGGTTGAAAATAATCAGTTGGTTGAATTAATTAATAATCAAACTGATATTCCTCAATTTTCTGTTGGAGATGTCTATCTTGCAAAAGTAAAAAAAATTATATCCGGCTTAAATGCTGTGTTTGTAGATTTAGGATATGAAAAAGATGCCTTTCTTCATTATCATGATTTAGGACCTCAGTTTAGTTCTCTTTCTAAATTCCTAAAAGAAATTTTATCAAGTAAACAAATAAAGCAGTTCGAGAAATATGAACGCATAGAGGATATTGATAAAAATGGGAATATAGCAGATGTTATTCAACCTGGGCAGCATATCCTCGTTCAAATTGCAAAAGAACCTATTTCTACAAAGGGCCCAAGATTATCTTCTGAAATTTCAATTGCCGGAAGAAATATTGTTCTTCTCCCGTTTTCAAATAAAATTTCAATTTCTCAAAAAATTGAATCTGCTGAGGAAAAAAGTAGATTGAAAAGAATTTTACGTGCTCTTGTTCCTCAAAATTATGGGGCTATTGTGAGAACCGCTGCAGAAGGTAGTTCTATAGCTGAAATTGAAGAAGAGGTGCAGCTGCTTGTGCAAAAATGGGAAAAAGCTATTCGGAAAATTAAAAAAGCAAAAAGTCAAACACCGCATCTTATCGTTCGCGAGATGAGTAGGGTGTCTGCTTTATTACGGGATATTTTTACCCCCGAGTTTAATAACATTCTTACAGATGATGCTGAGCTAAAAGATGAAATAAAAGAGTACATTCAAACGATTGCTCCCGATAAAATTAAAATCGTAAAACTATACTCTGCCGGACCACCAATTTTTGAACAGTTTGGTATTGAACGACAAATTAAGAGTTCATTTGGACAAACAGTTCCGGTTAAAAATGGGGCATATCTTATTATCGAAAAAACAGAAGCTTTACATGTAATTGATGTAAACAGCGGTAATAGAACAAAATTCGAAAAAGATCAGGAATCTAATGCTTTTGATGTTAATAAACATGCAGCAATGGAAATTGCTCGGCAAGTTCGATTACGTGATTTGGGCGGTATTATCATTGTAGACTTTATTGATATGCGCACCAACGAGAATAAACAAAAATTATATGAGGTTATGAAAGAGGCTATGTCTCATGATAGAGCAAAGCATAATATTCTGCCTCTGAGTAAATTTGGACTTATGCAAATTACTCGTCAGCGTGTGAGACCTGAGCATAAACTTAATACAAATGAAGTTTGTCCCAGCTGTAATGGTTCCGGAACAGTTTCTCCAACTATTAACTTGATTCATAAAATTGAGAATGATATTCGGCATATTACTAAAGTTATGAATGTTAAACAGGTAACTCTTCATATTCATCCATTTTTAGCCGGATATATTTCTAAAGGATTCTTCTCAATTCTTTTAAAGTGGAAATGGAAGTTTTCTTTTGGACTAAGAGTTAAATCTTCGAGCAACTACAACTATCTGCAGTATTCCTATCATTCAAAAGATGGGAAAAAGATAATTTTATAACCTGAGTTCGATTATTATTTAAAACTTCAGTGTTTGGGGGTGTTTAATCTCAAATTGCAATACCAATTTCTTATTTCATAATTGGGTGGAAAAGATTGACCGGACTTATTCCTTTTGGTTCTAATTCTCCCATTAACACTTTTACCACTGCTCTTTGCATATACTCATCGCTACTATATGCATTTATAAGTACCGGATTTGGTTCTAAATAAAAGGTGTTATAGTATGGATTACTAAATGAAACTCCTATTACTTTATCTCTAGGAAGTTCCTTTATTGTCCATAAAGAGAATGCTTCTGCATCTTTTAATAATGATGAGCCGATAGGATTAAAATAATGATTTTCAAAAGCTACAATATATGTGTCGTATGTAGCAATAGAAGTATCCCAACGCCATTGCCAATTATATAAATGCATGTCATGTTCTAATCGTACTTCAAAACCGCGTTGTTCTAACTCTTGTTTCATAACTTGAAATCTGTCGGTAAAGTTATTATGACTTATATTTGCTATAAAAATCCGTTTTGTTTTTTCCGGAGAAAGGGGTAATACTTCCTTTTCGTTTTTAATAAGTGTTACTGCTTTTTCTGCAAGCTCTGTCATTGCAATATCTGTAGATTCTCTATGATTCACAGAAAGTGGTTGTGCAATAATTTCTTGCTTTTCCAGAAGGTTAAAATGTTCGCGTATTGCCCATATTCGTGAAACCGCATCGTCTAATCGTGACATTGGTATTTCTCCTCGTAAAATACGAGCTTCTACACTATCCATATATGCTAAATCGGGCCAAAGAATAATATCACAACCTGCAATAAAGCTTTCAATAGAACGCTCAAGAACATTTTCGTAAAATCCTGCTGTACCTCCCATATTCATGGCGTCAGACATGATAACTCCGGTAAAGCCCATTTCATTTTTTAACAGATTCTGCATAATTTCTCTCGAAAGTGTTGCCGGAGGTAATGCACCATCAATTTTCTCTGTTTGATATGCCGGGAATTGTAAATGTCCTACCATTATTGAAGGGGCTCCATCTTGGATAAGGGTTGCAAATAAATCACCAAATGTTTCTTTCCATTCTTTCATAGAAAGATTGTTAGCAGACGTAATAAGGTGTTGGTCGCGGATTGTTGCTCCATCACCCGGGAAATGTTTTATTGTTGAAATAATTCCATTGTCATGCATAGAACGCATTTGAGAGCGTAAAATAGGTAGGGCAATTTCTTTTTTGTCAGAAACAGCTCTTTCAATCACAAGCGGATGTAACGGATTCATATTTAAGTCAACAACCGGATGTAATAACCAATTTAATCCCATAGCACGAGATTCTTTAGAAACTATACTGCCGTATGTGTATGCTAAACTCGTGTCTTGTGCTGCCCCTAATGCCATTATTACCGGTTGTTTTGTTCCGGTGTTGTATAAATATCCGGTGCCACGTTCAAAATCTTCACAGAAAAACATAGGAAAGCGAGATGCTGCATTATATTGTCTCATTAATTCCGGCATAAACTCTTCAAATAATAAATCGTCCGGCTTTTGATACGTAAAATGCCACTGTGCAATAAACAGTCCGCCAATAGGATATTTTTCTAAAAATTTCTCTAAACTACCATCTCCTATGGCTTTATGACTGTACATGTCTGAGGTAACCATCATGGTTTGCCCTATTTTTTCTCGAAGTGTTAACTGTTTCCAGCTTGTATCTTGATTAACAAACTGGTATGGTTTTTTTGATGAAATCTTTTTTGTTTCTGTAGCACAGTGCGTTAAAAACATAAGACCTATTATAACAAGCGAAAAAACAGTAGAAGTTCGTTTCATAGTATATATTTTTAGATTTAGAGTTTTAGAATACGTATTACAAAGATATTAAAATCTTTTAATATTCTATTGCGGTGTAATTATAAAGGGAAGCGAATTTTCATTCCTGCATAGGTAGGACTTACACGTGTAATCTCTTGTAGCAATTCTGCAACATCTTTACCGGTGCAATGAGATGGATATATATGTGACATAGTTTGCTGTTTCAAGAAATCTAAGGTGTGTATTGTTGTAGCATCTACTGTGTGTAAATGAAATCCTCCTATGATAGCAGCAATTTCTTTAATCCCGGTTATGTGTTGAGCATGAAGAATTGTGTTGCAAATACCTGCATGTGCACAGCCACTTATAATAATGAGTGAATTATTGTGGATTATGACGATACCCGAATCATCCGGTACAAAATCTTCAGTGTTTTGTGCTGTTATAAAAGGTGTTTGTTGCGATTCAAACCTTGTAACACGAGGTATTTCTCCTAAAAAAATGATATTGTCTGAAATTGTCTGTGGTTGTTTGCTCCACATAACTGAAAATTGAGTCTCTAATTCAGCTTGTGTAAGGTTTATTCCAATATATGAATTGTCTTTTTTTCGGAATCGTTCCGTGCAAACAGCCGGGTGGGCAATTAATGTTTTTCTTGGAAGAAACCGTAAGCCGTTTCCATGATCCCAGTGTCCGTGACTTAAAACTACTGCTGTTGATATGTCAAGAATTGGAATATCAAGTTTTTTAGCATTTTCTAGAAAGATGTTTGAGTTGCCGGTGTCAAAAATAATATGAGAATCTGCATGCTCAATAAAAAGAGATAAACCATGTTCTGAGTCAAATCCTTCTGTTGCGCTATTATCAGTTAGTATTGATACTGTAATCATGCTATTTCATATTGTTTTTCTAATATGTCTCCTATCCATGTGGGAATAGCTAATGGCTTGCGTGTATTGCTATTAATAAATACAATAGTGGAATGAGCGGTGCAAATATGTTCATTACTATTGTTATAGGTAACAAATTCAAACGTGCAGCGAGTTTTAGAAAGAGATTGAATTGTTACCTGAATCTCTAATTGTTCGTCGTAGTGAGCGGGTTGTTTGTATATAATATCAAAAGATATAACCGGCATCATAATGTCTTTTTTTTCAATTCGGGAATCGGGTATGCCGAGACTCCGCATATATTCAGTTCTAGCTTTATGACAATATGTTACGTAATTCGCATGATATACATACCCCATTTTATCTACTTCATGATAAGCCGGTCGAATGGCGTAAGAAAAATGTTCCATGTTTCTGTATTAAAAAGTATAACACAAAGGTAGAATGTAATAGAGGTTATGCAAAAAAATGAGCGTAAAAAAATCATGAGTGTAAGAAAAACATGGAATTCAGGACTAAAAATCAAAAAAAATATATGAGAAAAATTCCTCAAATAGCTCCTAATGTGTATTATTTAGGAATCAATGACAGACGCCTCGAACTATTTGAAAATATTTGGCCATTACCCCATGGTGTTGCGTATAATTCATATCTTATTACTGACGAACATCCCACATTAATAGATACCGTTGATGTAGCCCACATTGATGAATATATTGCTAAAATTAAAATGATTTTACAAGATAAAAACTTAGAGTATTTAGTTGTAAATCATATGGAACCCGACCATTGTGGAGCAATTGAAACTATTAGACGAGTGTATCCGAATGTTACAATTGTTGGAAATAAAAAAACATTCGAAATACTATATGCATATTATGCGATACAAGATAATTTATTTGAAGTTGAAGAAGGTGCAATATTAGATATAGGTTCCCGAAAACTTCAATTTTTTTCGGCTCCTATGGTTCATTGGCCGGAGGTTATGTTAGCATATGATACTACGTATAAAATTTTGTTTTCTGCCGATGCTTTTGGGAGTTTCGGTACCCTAGATGGCGGTATTACCGACGAAGAACTTTACATGGATTTTTATTGGGATGAGTTTGCTCGTTATTATGCAAATATTGTAGGAAAATTCGGTAAACCGGTACAACGAGCATTAGAAAAAATACAGGGCTTAGATATTTCTATTATAGCCGCAACCCATGGTCCAATATGGAAAAAGCAGGAACACATTAAAAAAATTCTTTCTTTGTATCAAACTTGGAGTAGGCATAAAGCGGAGGAAGGGGTTGTGTTTGTGTATGGTTCAATGTATGGTAACACACAAATTATGGCAGAAACTATTGCTCGCGAATTATCTGAACAAGGCATTAAAAAGATTAAGGTATATGATGCTTCTAAAACACATAAATCGTATATACTTACAGATATTTTTAGGTATACAGGGCTAATTATTGGGAGTTCAACGTATAATGCTGATGTATTGCCGCAGATTTCTAGTTTGCTCCATACCATAGAGCATATGGGTATTCAGAATAAAGTGTATGCTTCTTTCGGCTCATATAGTTGGGCGGGGAGAGCAGCACAAATTCTTAAAGATTTCGGTATACGAATGAAATGGCACACTGTCCCTGCGTTTGTTGAGCAGCAAGGAAGCTTGAATAATGAACTGTTTGAGCAAGGGATACAACTTGCAAGGAGTTTTTATGTAACACTACGAGAAAAATAATCGAGCTCAGATTATTTAAATGTATACCATTCTCCAGCTTGTATAGTAATTAATTTTTCAAGAGAGTTTTGATGTGTTAATGCTGTAATTAACCTTTGCATTGGTTCATTTAGGGGTTCGTCAGAAAGGTCAAAAGTTGCGTAGTGAGAAGGAATTATATATTTTGCCTGTAAATCATTCATAGCCGTTACCGCTTCTTCGGGTGTTATATGAGATTCTGACATGAGAGACTGAGGAGCGTATGCTCCAATTGGTAATATACATATATCTATAGGTCCAAAAAGTGAGTAGATATCTTTAAAAAAGGTATCATATGCAGAGTCTCCAACAAATAGAATTGATGTAGTTTCAGTTTGTATTACAAAGCTCCCCCAAAGTCTGCGATTAAAGTCAAATAATCCTCGTCTACCCCAATGTTTACTCGGTAAAAAGAATATTCGAATGTTTTCGGGTACAATATATTCCTGATACCATCCCGCTTCTTGAATTGTGATGTTTTTATTAACTTTTTTTTGCACTAATGTTGACGTTTGTAATGGTACGAGTAATGTAATGTTCGGATTATTTCTATAAAGAGCTTTAATTGATGGAATGTCTAAATGATCTCGATGATCATGAGAAATAAGCATATAATCAATATTGGTTAAAGAATCTATGGAATATGGTTTATCAATACGTCTTTTAGAAAAGGGAAGATTACCAAGAATAGGGTCAGTAATAATGGTAACGCCGTTAATATGTATTAAAAAGCTTGCATGACCAAGCCATGATATTTTATTATATTCTGAAGATTTATACGTGTAAGAGAGATTTGAAATTGGAAGCGAAACATCATTCTTTTTTTCTTTTGCTTGCGGATTTTTGCTTAATTTCCATTTGAGTACGTTAAAAAATGGGGGCGTAACCGTATTGCTGTCTTGAGAAAACTTTCCCTTAACAACAAAGTTTCCTTCCCAGTTTTCTTTTATAATTGGGAGATTAGGATTATACATTCTTGACACGGTAGTTTTTTGAGATAAACAGGCATTACAGATTATAATGGAAATAAGGATTTTATGAATAATCATAGAAAAGTAAGTGCTAAAAATTATATTTTAATTTTAATTGTACTCTATTGTTATGAGAATATGTTGTAAAAAAACCTTCTTTTTTTGAATCCCCACCAAGTATATCAAATTGTAACTGAGCATTAATTCCATCTGCTATATTGTATACTATTGCAGGTTGTAGATAAAAATCATTATGCGAGATGGAAAACATACCTTGTGCAATAATACTCATGTTTCTATTTGTTTGAAGTTCAAATCGGGTCAAAATATGTTTTTGAAATAAATGATTAAAACTCATATGAGAGTATTCAATATCTTTTTGAGATATTTCATGAACCCACTGAAGATTCATCAGTAAACGATTGTCTTTCAGTATTTTTCCAAATATTCTTTCAACGCCAATTATATACTGGAAATAAGATTTATCTATTGGTATTTCTTGAGGAAAAAAAATGGCTCCTTCTGCTCTTACAATAAATTTTTGTAATAAAGATTCAATATTTGCAGATAGAACTTGATGGCGGTAAAAAAACGGTTGAATCGAAAGATATACCGTGTCATGAGAAATCGATTTAGTTTCTATATTAATTTCAGGTATTACATTATAACCGGAACTAAATGCTGCTGAAATATCAAAACTGTTAAAACGCGTATCAATTTTTACCGCATAACTACTATTGTTGAATTTGTTAGAAGGTATATGAGCTCGCTCTATGTTATATGCTGCATTAAACAGATTGCCCTGAATAGGGAGACTCGAGGGGAGTTTCATTTGCCAACGTGAATTTTGAGATGGTACTATACTGGGCGTAAATATCGGAGAGAATACGGCATGGAACGTCCATGAATTAATATGTAATTGAGAATATAATGCAAAAATTGCCAGTGTTTCGTTTTCTGTGTCAAGTATATCTGAGTAATCTCTAGGAGTAAAGCTTCTCATTGGGCTTACACCATCTCCAACTCCCCATTGAATAATTTGTTTCCCAACACGAGTATCTAAAGATTTATGCCGAAAATCAATATATGACTCTTTAAGGTATATCCTATTTCTAGAGTTGTCGCTTAGGTCATTTCTAAACTCTATTGAGGAAAATAGTGTGGTTTTTTCAGAAGTACTAGATTTAAAATTTAACAATACGGTACTTTGATTTCTTGTGTTAATTGTATACTCATCTTGCTCAAAAAAGGAAAAGTGATCTAATTCGGAATAACCAAATATGTCAACTTTTCCATTTTGAGCATGAAGAAACACCACATTAATAATAGTTGAAAGAAATAAGCTTAAGATTGTTCTCTGTATTGTTTGCATAGGTAGTATTGCTGAAAATATTATTGTCCTCTTTCAAGATTTCTTACGGTAAATATATCACTGGCAAGTTCTTCGTTAATCCTGAAAAAATCATATAATAATACCGTAGTATGTTTTGTTCTAAAGTTTTCCATTGTAACAACATAAGCCCTGTAGTATCCGGGAGCCCCCGGAACTTCCTTAATGTCAGAGTTTCGTAGTTGTTTAAAAAGTTGTCCTTGTTTATCGTAATAGTCTACCCGGTACACTATAAATGTATCTTTGCTCACATAATATACACGTTTGCTGTAACCGGATATTTTTTTTCTGTGTTCACAACTTGGTATTATTTCTATTACATAGCAGGTAACATTGTTGATTTTTTCTGACCCAATTAGGGTATATGAGTATTCATCAAAATTCATACTGCTAATATCTTCATAACTTAAATCAGATCCCATGAATGAATCGCTTTCTTCACCGGCAGATATTCTACGAGATCGCCTGAGAGCGGGAAGGTATAGATAGCGAATTTCCTCGTCAGATTCTTGTTCAATAGATAAGAATCCTGTGCCACGAACATCTGCCGGTTGTAAGAAACGTATTAAAGAGCTGGTGTTTCTTTTGGCGTCATTCATAATAAACCGTTCAACGGTTCGAGTTCTTTTATTCCCCGAACGATTTATTAATTCCATAGTAAGTTTACTAGTTTCGGTTTTGAAATCAAATTGAGCATCATTTTTTCTCATTATTTCTATTCCAGATAGTTGTTGAGAGAAAGCATTACAGATGCTTATAGTCATAAATAAAACAGTAGATACAAAGATTTTTTTCATAATGTTATTGTTTAAATGAAACCTTAAAAATTTTGAACAGAGCCGGGAATAAACATAAAGAACCTAAGCATGCACCAAGCATAGTTAAAGAAATTAACCATCCAATTTGTTGAACCGGAATAAACCCCGATAATAGAAATACAATAAATCCAAACATATTAGTAATAACATCAAGAAATATTGATTTGCCGGAGGTAAGCATAACGCCTTGTACGGCAATTGAAAGATCATTGTGAATTGCCATTTCACGACGCAAGGCAGTTATGTAGTGAATTGCAAAGTCAATTCCAATCCCAATTCCAATAGAAGTTATAATAGCAGTTGCTGTTTCAAGGCGTAATCCAAGAAATCCCATAACACCAAATGTGAAGAGTGACGCTATTGTTAAAGGAGCTATGCTAATTATGCCATATGTAATAGAGCGAAACACAAAAGAGCAAAGAATTAATATTACTCCTATAGCTAATAGTATATTTTGGATTTTTCCATGAACAATATAGTCAACTTGGGCTAACCAAAACATAACTTCACCGCCAAGTTCTATTGATACATGTTCACAATTATTGTGAGCATAATTAATGAGTGCATAGTAAAATTCTTTATGATCTTCTTGATCGCTGGATGTGAGCATTACACGTACTTTTGTTCGTTGGTAATCATAGTCAATGAGGGCATTAAAATCACCCGGATTTCCTGACATACTGTATAAGAAAAGATATTGAGCTATTTCAGATTGAGAATCAGGAATTCTGTTATATTCATCAAGACCTTCATGTAATTCTTTATTCATTCGTTTTACCACATCTACCACAGAGAAGGTGTTTCCAACAAATGGAAATGAATGTGCATATCTTAGAATATCATCTATTTCGTGTAAAAAATCTGGATTTTTCACAGCATCCTCTTCGAATCCCTCAAACATAATATCAATGTATCTGGCACCTCCGAGTTTCTCGTTAAATGCATCATAGGTAATGCGTAAAGGATGTTCCTGAGGAAAATAACCAATAAAATTATTGCCAATTCCAATTTTTGTTATCCCATATATTGATATGAGTAAAATAATTGTAGTAATTACAAGAATTGTTTTAGTGTTAGAAAGAGAAAAACTGCCGATACGTGTTAATAAGCTGTTTAGCGAAGAATTTGTAACTAACGCACTCTTTCTAATGTTTCTATTCCGTAATACCCAGAGAAGTGATGAGATAAAAAAGATAGAAATGATAAAGGTAAGTAATACCCCTGCGGCAGCTATTATTCCTAATTCTTGAATAGAAGTAACTTTAAATACAACTAAGGTAAACAAACCTATAGCAGAAGTTACTCCTGTTAGCATGATTGGGTTAAACATTAATTTTGTTGCGGCTTCTCTTGCGTTTATTATATTTGTTTCTTTTGAATATATCATATAGAATTTTGCCATAAAATGCAGTCCGTATGAACCGGAAATAACAAGCATAAGAATTGGGATTGTTGAGGTTACGACCGTCATTTTAAATCCTACGAGACCCATAAATCCCATTGTCCAAATAATACTTAAAAGGACAACGCAAAAAGGAAGAATAACTCCTGTTTTTGTGCGAAATGCGAAAAAATAAATCCCTAGTAATATAAGCAAGGCAAGAGGTAAGAGCGTTCTTAAATCACCTTTAATTCCGTAGTCAATTTCTTTTTGTTGTATTGGGTCACCTGTCATGTATATGCGTTCCGGACCGGAGTATCTTTGAATTATGTCAGATACTTCGTCATAAATATATTCTTCAATGTAACCTTGTTCAATATGAGCTACTATTGCGGTAAAAGTTGCATCACGCGAAATAATTCTATCAATAATCATTTCATTTTGCAATGCAGAATTTTTGAGCTCGTTAAGAGATATTTCATCCTCGGGTATTGATTGAATAAAACTTCCAACATCTAAACCATCTTCATGTCCGGTTATATTGTTTACAGATACAATACTTACCACTTCGTCAGAAATAATTCCATGTATTAGTTTTATCTCTTCTTCAATATTTTTTATTTTATGTAGTGTGTGGTAATTAAAGATGTTATCGGTTTCTATTCCAATAAGTAAAATATCCTTCTTTCCAAATATTTCCTCTATTCGTTCTTTTGTTACTACTTTAGGGTCATGTTTAGGTAATTCAGATTCCCATGAGTTTTGAGTTTCTAGTTTTGTTAATCCATATCCGAAAATAAGGGTGGCAATAATAATAATTGATAGAATAAACCTTGGATTTTTAATAATAAAGTCAATAAATTTTTTCACAGCGGTATGTGTTAAAATGAATAAATATGTGAGTTAGGCATTTTGCAATTCTTTTTTCGCAAATTGATATTCAATAGGGAAATCTTGTTTTACCTGTTTCTGTCTGTTTATTAGTTGTTTAATTTCTCTTTCGGTTAAGTATGGAAGTTTTAAGTCTAGTATTATTTGATATAGAAAGTCTTCTACTGTACCTATTAGAATTTTATAGGGAATAGAATATGTAGAAAGAGTATCGATAAAGTATGTGTCAAATTGATATTGAAATTCAGTTTTTGTAGAGTATTCAATATTTGTATATGGTTCTTGTAAATAGTATATTATATCATAATTGTTTTGTGCGTAATAGATTATAGTTTTCTCAAGTCTTTTTGCAATATTCATATAGGTGGTTCCAAATAAGACTTTTTTAGCAGTAATTTTTCTTAATCGTGGTTGAATATTCATGCGGGCTTTTCCATACGCAAGTTCATTAAGAACTGTTCCGTCAGAAATACATCCGGAAGTTTTTTCTTGTTTTATTCTACTATGAAATCGAGCTAATCCCATGCTTAATAATTCAGAAACGGTAAAATCATGCGGATTCTTTTTAGTATGATATACCTCTTCATAAAGAGTTTCTAAATTTTCAACATGTGCTCTAGGAAGTCCTGTTAATTCAGATAATGCTAATGATAAGATTGTTTTTCCGGTACCGTAGCACCCCGCAATTCCAATTTTTTGCATATATGTATTATTTTAAATGTTTACTATATTCTAATTCTATACTATTTCTTTTTTCGGTATCTATTTCAGCTAATTTCACGGCTCTTTGAACACTCATTTGAGTTTCAAAATTATAATGTTTAAGTAAGGCGTCGAGTCGTTGAGAAACAGTTCCGTGTACCACTACATGTGGGATTTGTAGTTCTTTAATAATGTTCATAAGGTATTCATCAGAAAGTTTTCTGAATGTTTCATTGATAGGTCTATGACTATCCGGAGTTATACTAAATTCAACAGGTAGATGGATAAAGACATCGTAATTTTTTTTCGCATGAGCCTTTACCATATTACCGTAATACGCATTAAATTCTTTAAATGGAATTGCATAAGGCAATAATTTTACTTTACTAATTATTCTAGATATTTTTTTCTTATTTGGGTTAATGCCAATACGCATGCGAGAACGCCCATATACCCATTCATGTAAAGCAGAACCATCTGAAATATACCCACCTTGTAAGTGAGATTCATGTTGTACCCGTTCGGTTAGTCTTCTAATGCCTAATTCATATAAGTCAAATGGGGTGCAGTCTTCAAGACGTTTGCCGGGTAAGACTTCCGGGAGAATTTCACGCATTGTAGCTGCATGAGTTCTTTGAATACCTGTAAGGTAACTTAAGGCATATGATGTTGTTGTTTTTCCGGTACTGTATGTCCCAGACATTGCTATTCTTAAAGTATTGTTATTCATAAAAATTATATTTGATGTGCAACTTTTATTTTTCCGGTAATTTTACCTTCAGCTATTGATATATGTATTGTGGAAACACGATACAAGGTTTTTTTTATGTGTAATGTTTTAAACTCTTCGGCATGTATTGAAAGTGAGATTTTTTCGCCTACTAGAATTGGCGTGTTATAGTGAGATTCTATATATCTCATCCATAAATTTGATGTGTTATCTCGTGTGAGCCCATCTAAGTTATATAAAAGAGTTTGGGTTAATTGCCCAACAACTAATATCCCATCTGATATATTAAAAAAAGGTTGATATGCTCGTCCCATTCCTTTAAACTCATGTAAGAGTTCTTGGTTCAGAATCGTGATTTGGGCTTCGGCTCTTCGAGACTCAATTGAAAGATGTATGTTATGTATATTACAAATAGGAATCTTATACCCAAAAGAAAAAAAGGATGTGCTGAAATCTTGAGAAAGAAGTTTGATTCTTTTTACAGACAAACATGAATTTGCTGCATGAATTTTATGTCTGATGGTTATATTTATTTGTGTAGAAACTATTTTAATGGAAAAATGAGATTGTGCAACGTCATTGTCAATAAAAACACTGGAGTTTTTAACGCATTCGCATTCTTCTGCATGAGCATGTGAGATTGCCTGAATTCCAGAGTTAATTTTTATTACTTCAATCCATGAATTTTCAATGTCATTTTCGCTCATATTATCTATTCCTTGAAGATATAATTCAACTAAATGAGCTGCTATTACAAATAATTCTAAAGACCCAAGATGAGGTGTAAGTACCTCTTTGTTTTTTTGTGCCCATTTTTGAGGCCAATGAACTTGTAGTATACCAATTACCTTATCATCTTGCAACAAAATATCCTCAAACACATATTTTATTGATTTATAACCTGAACTAAAGTATCGAGCTTTTGAATCACCCAAGAAAGAATCTATTGTGTCAAAAGAAATTGTATCTATCTTGTCTTTTTCAATTAAATTCATAATTGTATTGTTTTTATGATAGTGTATTATGGTGTTGTTTTATACCATTCTGATTCACGCCCAATCCAACGTATTCCGGTGAGGTGTCCTTTAATTTTAAGAACATCACCCTCTAACCATACATAACAACTATATGTGTTGCCGGATCGTGGATCGTATATGCTGCCATTTTCCCATCGTCGTGTGTTAGGGTTATACTCTAGATTGTGTATAATTTGTATCCCTTGAATTGATCTGTTTCGTAAGGCAGGGTTAGGATTTTTACTGTCTCGTGGTGGGGCTCCGTTTTCGAATGTTTCAGGAGTCATGTATACTATAGTACCATTGTATACTCCGTCTTTGAGTTCAATTTTAATTTTACTTGTACGTTCTTGATTCCACCAATATCCTTGTATAGCACGAGCTCCTTGAGAATATGAGATAATACAGATGAAATTTAGCGTGCATGTAAGTAAGCAAATTTTTAGAGTATTCATTGTACAGATTATTTTTAATAATGCTGTAAAAATGAAAAGATGTTTTAAATGCTACATTTACATTTGTTGATGAGAAGATATTTTTTTTCGCACTCTGCTTAATTGTGTTGGGGTAATTCCTAGGTAACTTGCTATGTAATAGTGTGGTATGCGGTTTTCGAGTTTCGGGAAAGTTTTTGTGAAAAATTCATATTTTTTTATTGCATCTAAAGACATAAGCATTAATCCACGTTGTTGCTCTTTTTCGAGTGTGAGTGTAATTAATTTTTGAATAAATTTTGATATTGAATCATCTTTTTTTGCTAATGCATAGATATGATTTAGAGGTACAGATATTTGTATAACTTTGGTAATAGCTTGAATAGATATTGTGCTTGGGGTTTCCGGATTAGAAGAAGATGAAAAAAAATCATGTTCAACAATAAAGTGTTTGTTCCATTCTTCTCCTTGATCATTTGTGTGAAAAATTCTAAGAACTCCTTCACATACAAAACTTAATTTTTTTGCATACATACCTTCTCTTGAATACAGGTCATTTTTATGGTGTTCTTCAATTATAATACTTTCTAGAATTTCATTAAAACACTCTGTGTTAATGGGTGAAATCAGATTCATTTGTTTTTTTAAGGTATTATAATACACATCGGCTTTTTTCATGACAACTATTATATGCTAGATTATTTGTGATTAAATCATTTGGTTATGATTTGTAATCAATATTATTCAAAAGTAATATTTTTTAATAATCTCTTTAGGGTTTTTTAACAAAAAACAAAATCTGATTTTTTGTGCCCATCTTATGTCAAGCAAAAACCTGGCGTAAAGAATTGTGTTGATGTATTATAATACAAAGAAATATGAAAATTATGAACCTCAGGTTTGAATTTATAAGAATAGTAGAGCGGTGGTTATTAAGAAAAAACCGCATTTAAAATTTCAAATAATGAATCTCGTTTTATCGGTTTTCTTATATATCCTTGGAACCCTGCGTCCTTGATTTTTGTTTCATCTTCGGTTAGTGCATATGCTGTTTGTGCAACAATTGGAATATGAGCATATTTTTTCTGAATATGGCGAGTTGCTTCATATCCATTCATTACAGGCATTTTTATATCCATTAATACAAGACGAACTTCCGGATGTTTGTCAACAAGGTCTATTGCCTCTTTACCATTATGAGCACGGAGTATTTTAAATTTTGTGTTAGCAAATAATCGTGATAAATAGAAGTAGTTAATGTCATCGTCTTCTGCAATTATGATAAGTTCATTATTGCCAAAATCATTAAAATGTGTAACGCCTTTATGTAAATCCGTAATGGTAATAGGCATTTGTTTTTGAATACAGGGGAGTGTTACACAAAAACGTGAACCCTTACCTTTTCTTGATGAAACGGTAATTGTGCCACCCATCATTTCTATATATGCTTTAGAAATTGCCAATCCTAAACCGGAGCCGGTTTGTTTAATACCTTTTTCGTTATCTAGCTGTCTAAATCTGTCAAATATTGCAGAAAAATGTTCTTTGTCTATACCAATACCGGTATCAGACACTACAAATTCAATTTCATTATTTTCTTTAATGCTGCAAGCAAAGGTGATTTTTCCTGTTTCTGTGAATTTTATAGCATTAGAAATGAGGTTGGTAATAACTTGTCTGAGTTTTACTTGGTCAATATATAAGGTGGTTTTGTCTTGAATATGCGCATGAATTAATTCAAACTCAATATTTTTTTCTTTTGGAATGGTAACCTGTAGTGAGCGATGAATATCTTGAATAAATGCAAGTATATATATTGATTCGTAATATGGTTGTACTTGTCCGGTTTCAATTTTTGATACATCAATAATGTCGTTAATAATTGACATAAGATGCTCGCCACTTTTTTGAATAATTGAAATATAATGTTGTTTTACTTCATATGTGTCTGCATCGTGAAGCAAATCGGAGAATCCCAAAATAGCATTCATTGGTGTTCTAATTTCGTGCGAAAGGTTTGCTAAAAACGATGATTTTAAATTGTCGCTTTCTATAGCTTTTTCTTTTGCTTCATAGAGTTCTTGGTTTGCTTGTAGAAGCTCTTCATTTAGTTGTAGATATTCTTCGTTTTGTGCTTCAAGTTCTTGAGACTGTTTTTGCAACAGCATTTCCGCATGTTTTTTATCGGTAATATCGGTTACAATTACCGCAAATTGGTTTTTCTGCGGCTGATATGCAACAACATCAAAATGACGATTTAATTCTTTTACATAGTTGTCATAATGAATTGATTTACCTGATGTGGCAACTTTTCCAAAAGTTTCTATCCAATAATCCTCTACATCTGGGAGAACTTCTCTAACTCGTTTGCCAATAATATCTTTTTTTCGCAGTTTTGTGTGACGTTCATAGGCATCATTTGCATCCAGGAATATATAATCAATTACATTCCCCGCGTCATCAAAGAGTACTTCATGTACTGCAACGCCTTGCTCCATTTCAGAAAATAGCTGTCGGAATTTTTTCTCTTGCTCTTGCAGTATTTTTTCTTTTTCAACTCGTTCTGTAGTATCAATAGCAAGTCCAATTATTTGATATTTTTGTGTGTGCTCATCTTGTATTGGGGTATACATAATATCAAAAATAATATTTTGTATACAGAGTTCTTCTCTCACCGCATTGCCTTGTAATGCTTTTTTTATGGAAGATATAATTTGCGGGTAGTCTTTATATACATCAAAAACTGACATGCCAACAACTTGCCCCGGTTGTAATCCTAATTTAGCCAACCCTTTTCCTTCAGAAAGTGTAAAAATTCCATCGCTGTCTATTACAAAAGAAACTACATCAGTGTTAGAAACAACGGTTTTATAACGTTGTTCACTTAACAGTAATAGTTTTTCGTATGCAATTTTCTCGCTTATATCTGTAGCTATATGAACAATATTTTTTAGTATTCCTTTTTCGTCAAAGAGGGGAGTGCAGGAAACTAAATATGTTCCACCGAAAATTTGTAATTCCATATCAAATGTTTCGGTACTATTTGTCTTTAGTAGTTTTTCTCCCGGGCAGTTGTTTGGAGTACAGTCGCAATCAAGTCCGTGAAATATTTTATAACAAGGCATCCCTAATATTTTGTCGGCTGGAACCTTGCTTGCTTCAATTATTGCCTTATTTGCAAATACAATATTTTGATGTGTATCTAAAATTGCAACCGGCGAAGAAATAGTGTTAAAGATAGTTTCCCATTCTTGGCGAGTTTTTAGTGTTTCATTATGACTCACTAATTGTTGGGTTATATCAATATAAATGCAATGAGTTGCAATGAAATTTCCTTGTGCGTCATACTCTGCTCTTCCGTTTTTTAAGAGTTTTTTTATGCTCCCGTCTTTATGAATAAATTCCACAATTGCATTTGATGATGTGCCTTGTTTTTTGAAATCTTCAAAACAACGCATGAACATGGTTATTGATTCTTCTGTTAAAAATGCAGTAATAGATTTATTGAGCAGGTCTTTGGGAGAAGAATATCCCAAAAGTTGACGAAATGCTTTATTTGTATTCGTGATTTCACCTTCAGGATTCACGGAGAGATACCCTACCGGAGCATTTTCGAATAATTCAAAATCAGAAATATTGTGTGAGCAGGAGGTAGTAGTTAGAATATTTTTGTGAGAGTTAGATGCTATTTCATGCTCTAGTTCAACAATTCTTTTACGTAATTGTTCAAGTTCTTGTGAAGGGTCGATATGTTGTTTTTTAGTCATAGATGTATGTTAATACAAGTCTAAAAATTTGAAAAATGTCTACCTTCAAATCCAACAACTAATCTTCCAAAATTCTTATTATCTGTGGTTATAATAAGTGCAAAAATACTATATTTTTTAAAATAACAATAATTACTTCTTTGAAATCACTCTCACTCGTATTGTAAGGATACGAATACGATACGGCATAAGTTTGTTTTTTTTTATAATTATTATTTGCGTGCTTTTGCAGTACTTTTTGCGTACCGATCATTCATTAATGTTAAAATTTCTTGTGTTATATTTAATTGGTCAGTAGCATACAGAACATTAACATTAGATGCATTGTTGAGAATAATTTCGAATTTTTTATCAGCATTGTATACGGCTATTACTGCTTTTACACTATCAAGTAATTGACTCATAAGTTCAGCTTCTTTACGTGCTAATTCCATGCTTTTTGTTTGTTGTAATTGCATTAATTGTTGTTCTCTTTGTTGGAGTTCAGCATATTTTATTTCGGCATTTCGGCTTGTAATAAGTCCATTTTGAACATTATATTGAAATTCACTTGCTTCTTTCTGAAGGGTTTCTAACTGCTGCTTTAGATTATTTTCTTCGCGTTTATATAATGATTCATATTGTTTTTCAAGCGTTGTGTAATGAGCGTAATTTTGCATGAGTGAATCAAGAACGATATAAGCAACCGGAAATGGTTTAGTTACCGTAGCCCCTGTAGTGTCTATATAGGTATATAGCAGCGTTTGGTCGCTGTCGGTAAGAGATGTTTTAGTAGTTTCGTTTTTTTTGTTTGCTAATAAAATAAAGAGTAATGCAATACAAAATCCATAGATAATGTGTAAAATAGTATTTCCTTGTTTCATAGTAGTATGATTTATCGTTTAGTTTTAAAAAATGATTGTAATATCTGTTCGCATTCTTGAGCTAAAACACCAGTGCTTACGGTAGTTTTAGGGTGAAGAATGGGTGATTTACAGCTGGTGTATCCGCGTTTTTGGTCAGAAGCACCGTACACAATTTTTCCTATTTGTGTCCAGTATGCAGCCCCAGCACACATAACGCATGGCTCAAGAGTTACATATAATGTTGCTTGCTGTAAATATTTTCCGCCCATGCTGTCAGTTGCTGAGGTAAATGCCTGCATTTCTGCATGAGCTGTTGGGTCGTTGAGTGTTTCTGTTAAATTATGAGCACGAGCAACAATTTGATTATTACACACAATTACAGCTCCAACCGGCACTTCATCTTTTTCAAATGCCATGTGAGCTTGCATAAGAGCTTGCTTCATGAAATATTCATCTGATTGCGTTTGTTGCATGTTTTATTGTTTCTGGTTGAATTGTAATCCTAAATCGTGTAATTGTTGTGTATCTATTTTTGAGGGCGAGTCTATCATTAAATCTCTGCCGGCATTATTCTTTGGAAAAGCAATTACATCGCGTATGCTGTGAGATTTTGTGAATAAAGTCATAAGTCTGTCTAATCCAAATGCAATTCCGGCATGAGGTGGAGCTCCATATTTAAAGGCATGGAGTAAAAAACCGAACTGCTCTTCGGCTTCTTTTTGAGAAAATCCGAGTAGTTCAAACATATTTTTTTGTAAATCCTGATTAAAAATCCGCACAGAACCACCACCAATTTCGCTTCCGTTTATTACAAAGTCGTATGCTTGTGCTCTAACCTGAGCCGGATTAGACGATAATAATGGGATGTCTTCACGTTTTGGAGAGGTAAACGGGTGATGTTTTGCATGGTATCGTTTAGATTCTTCATCCCATTCTAACAACGGAAAGTCAACTACCCAAAGTGGGGAAAATACATCAGGATTACGTAATTGTAACTGATTTCCCATCTCGAGTCGTAATTCACACAATGCTTCTAAACTCTGTAGTTTTTCGCCACATAACACGAGTAATAAATCTCCCGGCTTTGCATTGCACGCCTGTGCCCATTTTTTGAGGTCATCTTCGGTGTAGAATTTATCAACGGAAGATTTGAATGTACCGTCAGTATTATACTTAACATATACAAGTCCTTTTGCCCCAATTTGTGGACGTTTTACAAAATCTGTTAATTCATCTAGTTGTTTGCGTGTATATTCCGAACAACCTTCGGCGCAAATTGCACCAACATATTCCGCAGAATTAAATACAACAAAATCTTTTTCTTGAGCTATTGTGGTAATGTCAGTAATCTCCATGCCAAAGCGGATGTCCGGTTTGTCGGAGCCAAATCGTTCCATAGCTTCGGCATAGTCCATTCGAGGAAATTGCTCAGTAAAATCAATATGTGTAATATGAGAAAACAGATATTTCATGAGACCTTCAAATGTAGTAAGCACATCTTCTTGTTCAACAAATGCCATCTCGCAATCTATTTGAGTAAATTCCGGCTGTCTGTCGGCACGGAAATCTTCATCGCGGAAGCACTTAACAATTTGAAAATATCTGTCGTATCCTGCCACCATCAGTAGTTGTTTAAACAGCTGTGGCGATTGCGGAAGAGCATAACAGTTTCCCGGATGCATTCGCGACGGAACAATAAAATCCCGAGCACCTTCAGGAGTAGATTTTATAAGTACTGGTGTCTCAACCTCAATAAATTTTTGATTATCCAAATAGTCGCGTACTAGTTTGGTAACCCTATGGCGAAGTAAGAGATTATCCTGCATAGGTTTTCTGCGTAAATCAAGATATCTAAATTTCATGCGGAGTTCTTCGCCGCCATCTGTTTCATTCTCAATAGTAAAAGGAGGCGTTTCTGCTGAGTTTAAAATGTGTAATTCTGTGCAATGTATTTCGACGTCTCCGGTTGGAATGTTTGTGTTTTTACTTTCTCGTTCTAGTACAGTGCCGGTAATTTGAATTACAAACTCTCTTCCTAATTGATTCAGTTTTGTTTGGAGTTCTTGATTTTTTTCGCCATTTGCAATAATTTGTGTTATGCCGTATCTGTCGCGTAAATCAACAAAGGTCATTCCGCCCATTTTGCGAATTCGCTGTACCCATCCACTCAGAGTAACTGTTTTTGAAATGTCTGTAATTCGTAATTCGCCGCAAGTATGTGTTCTAAACATAGTACTGTATGTATTAAAAAATGAAGCACAAAAATACTAATTAATATAAGATATTTAGTATGTGGGGAGTAAATATCAAAAAAAAAGTCCGATAACATTATCGGACTTTTTTTTGTATTGCTAATAGAGTAAAGATTAATACATTACTGTCATTGATTTCTTAACAGTTTCTCCTTTTTCTGCCATAGCAGTTGTAATGCCATAGTTAACGTGAGTTCGATATAATTTTTGAGTTCAGGCCGCTTATAAATAGTAAGATTCGATTTAAAAATAACGAGTATTATCGGGATAAATCGAGATATTTTTAAGAAGAAGATTGCTGTTTATAAGCGGTTTATTGATAGCTTTGTGTAAAATATTGAATATTGGCGTTAAATCTCTTCATCTTATCCCGATAAGATTCATCGATTTGCCTTAATCTTCAATATTTTACATCAACCTGAACTTAAAAAATTACGTCGAACTCACGTTA